>Ga0209427_10001165_pt1 | contig 29810 bp, 29 predicted proteins | sample DeeMarSWOR136_30_FD_187465 | JGI IMG/M metagenome (GOLD analysis project Ga0209427, IMG submission 187465) | Marine sediment microbial communities from White Oak River estuary, North Carolina - WOR-1-36_30 (SPAdes) (version 2) | ecosystem: Environmental > Aquatic > Marine > Intertidal zone >...
AAAACCGAACGTGAGCTGGGTTTAGACCGTTGCGAGACAGGTTGGTTTCTATCTATTGGCGCTGTTGGATGTCTGATGGCAAGATGAAGCCGGTACGAGAGGAACGCTTCGTCGCGACCTATGGTGTATCGATTGTCTGAGAAGGCACTGTCGAGTAGCTAAGTCGTAACGGATAAACGCTGAATGCATCTAAGCGTGAAACCGGACCAGAAAATAGACATCCACTTGCTAGACGACCCCTTCCGAAAGGGGCGGCGGGGCTGGTGACGGCAACGTCGAGTCTAGGAACGAGGGCTCTGCTAGAAGAGCAGGTAAATAGGGCAGGGGTGTAAGCACCGAGCTTCGGCGAGGTGTTCAGCTCACTGCTACTAATGCCCGAGGCGTGCAGTTCAAAAACGTGACTCGCACAGTACCTAGAGTTGTCAAGACTGTGAGTTGTAATGTGATTGCTTCCATCCTTTGTGGGTCAACCTTTCTAGTTTTAGAATCATCAGTGATACCCTGACAAGATTATATCAACTAGTCGTATTCAGTTGATTAACGACTCTAAGCGAAGTGCTCCCGTACTGAGAAGGTTCAAGCAAAGATCCAATCTGTGATCCATCTCACGTGAGTCATGCGCTGATGCCAGTCATTATTATCGAAGACTCCTAGTTATCCCCTAGATTATGGAGTCCCGAATCGATTCAGGTCATCGATGACTAGTCGCCCGGGGTCTGTGATTCAATTGGGAAAATTGGAACATGGTAAGGATGGAGAAGACAGAATCCAACGACGAGAGGGAATTGAAACCACTTCTTGTGGGCATATCAGCTGCACTCATTGCAGTCCTAGCCCCTGCGGGGTTCAACGTAAGTTTTGATTTGACTAGAGGTACAATCATGCACGTGTACCTGATATTCATGCTATGGACAATAAACCTCGGACTTGGTGTTGTCAACCCTCAAGGCATATTCCAGGGAGCTCCGGCCATTCCCAACTCTCCCGTTCCAATCCCCATAGGGCTTGTCGGAAATCTACCACTCACTTTTCTTAGGACTGTATTTGTCTATCAGATATACAGATACTATCAAGGCAAAACCACAAGAAACCGTACAATACTGGCAGCAGCTGCAGGTGAATTGCAGGTAGTGATCGTGGGCCTTCTACTCATGATGATGCCTACCTTCTCTCTCACCACCCAGCTCTTCATTCCTATTCCCATTCTGTTCCTAGCCGGACTCGTTATGATAAAGATGGCACCATCCACTCAGTTCTCGACTCCTTGGATGGGCCAGGAAGAGCCGGAAACTTGGTGGACACAATCATCAGAAGATGAAGAGAGTGCAGTCGAGGTCAAGGAAGAACCTTGGCTGAAGAAAGGTGAATAAGGTAGGCTGCAAACACCAAGCTTGTTCGATTTATTCAACTCACCATCACAACTGCCAGAAGTGTGAAATTTCGCATTACCTAGAGTAGTCAGGACTGTGAGTTGTAGCGCGATTGCTTCCGTCCTTTGTGGGTCAACTTCACATTTCCTTCTGGCTATCTTCATATTAACGCTTTAGCCCAGAAACTCAGGCGTGAGCCCGATGGGCATTATGTAGATCGCCTTGAAGTCACTTGGAAGGTCCACAACAGTGGCCACCTGATCTTCATAGAATGCACCCACAGTTACCGTTCCCAGACCCCAAGCAGCACATTTCAGGCAGATATTCTGAGCAAACATTCCGACGTGGTACATGGCTAATCGATGAGCAAAGGCAGAATCTGGCTCAGCGACAATCAATCCCATGTCCACTGAAACAACTATGTCCAGCTGAGCAGCTTCAATCCAGGGTTGACTCAATCCTGCAGTCATGAGGTCAAGGCGCAAGTCCGAAGTTGATACTTCAGTGAAGGAGGCGTTCCGTAGCCAATAATTGTAGACCCCAAGACCAATTCCATCCACTTGACCGATCACTACACGCACATCCAATGGGGATCTATCTGAATCCAGATAGTCAATCATGCTACTGTCAATCAGAATGTCGGTCACGAGTGCAAAGGGAACCGTGCCGTTGACATAATCTCTGGTAGATCTGCGCTTCGTGATTGCCTGTTCAACAGTTGCTTCGTCCTCGTTCACCGAAGAGGAGTGAGCACCAATCTGACCAACAGGTGCCCGACTATTGCCAAATCCTACGGGTAATGCTACTAGGGGTATGAATGATGTATTGAGAAGACTCTGGACATACACTGTTGCGAAATCTGCTATTGGACGCGTCTTGAGGCCCAGTGAGGAGAGCTGCAGAAGGAAGTTCTGAACAGCATGTCCTGTTTCCAGATGAACGTACTGCATGCCGCGATTACCGTATCGTGCAGTTGTTCTTGAGTAGTTAGCCAGAATGAAGAACACAGTGGACACATTGAGAACTGCTCTTCGATCATCCCCGACGAAAGCTGCCACAATGGTGCCACGGTCAACAGTTGTATTCACCCACTCAAGCTGATGTTCTTGAGGGATGTAATGGTAGTATCCCTCCTCAAGCTCTGACTCATCCATCTGCACGAAGAATATCTCAAGCGGATATGTTGCGCCAGCTGAGGGGACTGCTCTGAAGACGGACCCGTGCGTTATGCCTTGAATCGCCCAGAGAAGCTGGGACACTTCATCTATTCTCATCTGATGGTCACTCAGAACGCTTGAATAGCCAGGATCTCTCATTGCTGTGCCTAGTGGCATACTACCGTTGACATCAGGTTCTGGCAGTGTGAGAGTAGTCATCTCTGGTGAATATGTTGGGAACAGAAGCAGAGGCGGGAGTACAACTACTAGGACCACAAGCAGCAGGAGAGCCAGTCCGATTGGCTTGTAATGTCTTCGTGCTTGAAGCACGATCATCGTACACCTCTGACATGACGAGTTTTGTAACATACTTCTATCCCTAGCTTAAAGATGTGATGTCGCTTCTCAGACCGTTGTCAAGGTCTACGAGTTCTAACGTGACTGCTTCCATCCTATACAGGTCAACTTCTCGATTCTTTCTGGGTTTTCCTAGGGGTGCATCATACTTATCGGCCGTCCATGCTATGTGTCGTTGAGGGTATCTCGACGTGGACGCGGAACCAAATCAGAGTGCACTCGACCTTGACACAGCCATAGCTATTGAACGAGCCCTCGCAGTCGCTATGCTTGGATTGCTCCTAGTGTACCTACTTACTGGCTCTCTACATGGTCTTGAGCTGCTCTTCATCATCGTTGAGCTCTTTCTGGGAGTGCTGGGAATCTGGATACATACGAAGAAGGAGGGCTTCATTCAGAAGGACCATGAACTCGAAGTTTCCTCACAGAGGGAAATCCCAATTGGTCCTTGCGGCAATTGCGGTGAGGACTTCAGATATCCAGTTTTGAGTGCAGATGGCAAATACCGTTGCCCCAAGTGCGCAAAGCCAGTCGGATAGGCAGTTGAGTTCTTTCATTCTTGGCGTATTATAGCGTAATCCCATCCCGCCTTTGTAGGTCAACTTCACTATCCCCGATCAAGAATGATTGCTGCCAAGGGTGAAGACGATCATCTAGCATACGTATTTTTGCGACCGTCGAAGCAATCAGGACTTGAAACTATAGCTTTGAATCGAGTCTTTCACTCAAAGACTGGAAGCAGAAGCTCGAAGGGTGACTCCCAATGAGTAGCGATGTGAGAGTCTTACTTCTTACAGGTCAGATGGCATTCGAAGACCTGGTTCAAGTGGCCTCAGGTTTTCCAAATGTCGACGTCGAACGCCTTCCAATCACCGTTGCGGCGTTCACCACTCCAAGACTGGTTCTGAAACATGCACCCAAGCTCTTGGATAAGTGGAAACCAGACCTCATTCTGGTGTCTGGCCTTGCTCGCGGTAACTTCTCCGAACCTGCCGAACAGATTGGTATACCTATCATGAAGGGAACACGATATCTCACGGCGCTTCCCTCACTTCTGAGGAATCTACAGCAAATCGTTCCGGAGCTCTCAGAGGAGTACGCAGCCGATTCGATTGTCAAGACGATGTTAGTTGATGAACTAAGAGATCATATGAAACGACTAGAGAGAGAAGCGGTTTTCGAGAAGCGCAACTTCAGGCTACGTTCCGGATGCCCAGTCGGGATTGATTTCCCTCCCAGAGTGATGGCCGAGATTGTCGATGTCACAACAAGGTCTATTGAGTACAGCATGGCGACTGCCCGTTTCTTCACAAGATGGGCAGACATACTTGATGTTGGAGCCACCATAGACGAGCCCAATCCAGAGAGAATAGCCGAAATAGTGACTGAGGTGCGCAGATTCGGTCTGCCTATTAGTGTGGACTCTCTAGACAGGAACGAGATAATGGCTGGTGTTGATGCAGGTGCTGAGATAGTCCTCTCGGTAGATAGGGGCAACTTGGATGTGACTGACAGAATACCAGAGGACGTGACACTTGTGTGTCTCCCGACAAACATCTCAGCCGGGATTCTTCCTCCTGATCCTATTGAACGTGCGCAAGCATGCTCCAATCTCTGTAATGACCTGAGAACGAAAGGATTCGACAGAATACTTGCAGATCCACTAATGGAGGCTCCAATCCAACCTGGCCTTATGGAGTCCTTACGTGCCTATCATCATTGTCGAGTCCTTGATGCTGATCTCCCTCTACTGGCAGGATTCGCGAATGTGACCGAGTTCGTAGACTCAGATACTGCAGGAATGAATGCTATCTTGGCCTGTCTGGGTATCGAGCTAGGAATCTCAGTCTTCCTCTCAACTGAGGAACGAGCATCGACATATCGCTGCGTAAGCGAGCTGAAGTCTGCAGCTCTTATGGGATTCATCGCAGGTCACATGGGCTCGCCGCCAAAGGAGATTGGGGCCACAGCTTACGTGGCAAAGTCCAGCGGTCTTGATGTGCAAGCAGTCTCGATGGACGATTCATTCGAGTCCGTTGAGGAGCGAAAGATCGAATGTAGGCCAGATGCGAGGGGATACTTTCGAATAGGAATAGACCGACGGAGGAACAGAGTTCTTTGTGAGCACAGAAGCAGAGGGGGGTCAATCCGACGACTCGCTTCCGAAACTGCAAATGCAATACTGCGAGAAATCCTATCAGCAAGACTAGTCTCCAGTCCGAGTCACGCAGCCTATCTTGGAACCGAGCTGACCAAAGCAGAGATTGCGCTCAAGTCCGGGCACAACTATCGACAGGATGAACCTTGGGACATTGAATTGACAATGGATATCTAGAGCCTTGTAGACTGATCAGTTAAGAAGAAGCATTAGCTCATGCTTCCCGCTTCTGGCTATTTGAACTATGGAGAGTATTTCTAATGCATTTCACGGAAATCCAGAAGTCCGATTGTATACAAGTGGCCTGCGTGATACTTGGAGTTGTAACATGATTCCCTCAGTCCGATGAAGGTCAACCTCATTGGTTCTTGGCAATTCACAGAGTTCATATTGGAGTGCTGCAGTCTTCCCTAAACTGTCATGACATCGGACAACACTACATCAGAGCACGATGTAGACATAGAAAGCACTTCGCGGCCGTCGAGCGAGTTTGAGCTTGCAGCAGTAGAACCCTGTCTGAGTCTAATCTGCTCGTTTTGCATTCTAGTCCTGGTGTTCATCACCTTGTTAGGGACCATGATGACTACCGATAACTTGGGTGGCATAACGGGTGTTGGTCTATCCGCGCTGACTCTGGCAGTCTTTCTTGTCGCGATTCAGGTCTACAAATCTAACGAGCTTCGAAGTCGTGACTCCGACAGAACCTAGAGTAGTGACGTGCTTGCCTCCATCCCTTGCAGGCCAAGCATTGTGGTTCTGGAACAGACTGTGATGTTTCAACGGGGTCTTAACAGCTGATTACTACATCAAGCTGATCAATGACTCTTGAGCGAAGAGATTTCACCTCGGGGAGTCGGAGTGGAGATTGAATCCGCACTCCGTCTTCCCAAGTTCTGCGCTGATGTCAGTCATTACTATTCCAATTCACTAGTAATCCATCAGATAACTGAATCCCGAATCGAGTCGTGGAATCGGACCCTGATCACTCAGATTCTACGATTAGACGAGGGCAACTGGAATATGTGCAGAATGGAAGAAACACATCCTGACGATAGAAAGAGATCGAAACCACTGGATGCCGGCATCATAGCGGCAGTTCTTGCAATTCTAACCCCGGCGGCTCTGAACCTGAGCTTCGATTTGGTCACAGATTCAATCATCTACGCGAATCTGATGTTCATGTTCTGGACAATAAACCTCGGGCCTGGCATTGTCAACCCCCCGGGCACGTTCTCAGAAGCCACTGTTATTCCCGACGCGGCCGTTGCGATCCCCTATGGGCTTATTGGTAATCTGCCAATCACGTTTCTGAGAGTTGTATTCGTTTATCAGATTTACAGATACTATCAAGGCAGAACCACACGAGGCCGTACATTATTGGCAGCAGCCGCGGGCGAATTACAGGTGACGATTATGGGCCTGTTTTTCATGTCGATGCCAACTTTCTCTCTCACTGTCCAGTTTCTCGTTCCCACTCCCATTATGTTCGTGGCTGGACTAGTCATGATCAAGATGGCACCCACTAATCAGTTATCCACTCCTTGGCCGGATCAGGAAGATTCGGATTCTTGGTGGACAGAACAATCAGAAGATGAAGGGGGCGCAGTTCAAGTCAAAGAAGGACCCTGGCAGAAGAAGAAGCAAACGGCATAGCCCTGCGAAAACCATGCTCGCCTAATATGTTCAATCAGTTGCCATCTCATTTCGCTCAATTTAGAACCTCGTGATTAGCGTTTCTTGGGTAACTGAATAGAGGCATGAGCCCGGAGTATAGTGGAACGAAGACTCCGCCTCACCACTGGTATGATGATATGACGTCAGCCATTTCACGATGCATAGGCGCGCCTACTTGGATGACCATATGAAGAGCGAGCCAAAACATGCTGCCTACTTCATAGCCCTCCAAATGTTTTTCTCATTTCCGGACGATATGCTCACAGACTGCTGAACATGTGAGAACGATGCGGCGACTAGTAGGTAGGATTCTGTTCTGGATTGGTGTCATAATCATCGGAGCTGTGCTTGTTCTGGGAGTTGCTGTCATCTCGGTGTCTGCACTTTCTGGCTCGAACACTTTGGCAGTTGACTATAGTAACTATGCAACTCCATTCTTCATAATCGGTATCCTGATCATGATGATTGGGCTCATGATGGCCCTCTTTCCAGATGGCTTCTCAAGAGATGGGCTGTGGGTTCTAAAACTGGGGCCCTTTGTCAGGTAGAAAACTGGACAGGGCCACATGCACTCACCGAACCCTTCATTAACTATTGTTAATCATTCCTTGTGGTGTTAACAAGTGGATGTCCAAGACAATATTCAGATTACGAGAGCAGCACTGGAAGCCTTCGAAGCCCATGACATGGATCGTTTTGTGAGCTTCATGTCCGAATCAGTTATCGACTACACTCCGGGTAGGTCGGAGCCGCTCAGAGGCCGTGAAGCAGTCCGAGAGGACAACATCGGTTTCCTAGCTATGTATCCTGATGTTACGTTTGAAATCACGCAGATATTCGGAGACGGGGAAATGGTATGTGCCCAAGGAATTGTAATGGGAACCGACACGGGTCCACTTCCTGGTCCGGATGGTCAACAGCTGCCCCCAACAAACAAATCATTTCGAGTTCCAGCCTGCTTCGTGGCAAAGATTGAGGATGGCAGGATCTCGGAGATCTACGAGTACCTGGATCGACTTGAATTTTCATTACAGCTAGGGGCTTCTGGCTAATAGCACCATTGCGAATTCCATTTCTGACATCATTTGTGACCGGCCTACATTTGCCATCGGGCAACGCTAGTCTTATCAACTGAGATTGCTCTGGTCGCCAAGAGAAGTGGGAGATGGAAGGCGAACTTGGTATGGACTCATCTGGCGTCGAAAGCGCACGCTGGATAGAGCGCACACTTGCAGTGCTGCTTGTCTTCATTGGCCTGATGTATATCAACTTGGGTAGCCGCGAGTACGGCATATACAACCTTCTCGCTCTTCCTCTGGAAGTCCTCATAGCAGCTTTGGGACTCTGGATTTGGTGGAAATCTGCGAAAGGTTCTATGTCTGATTCAGATGACTATCCTCCAGAGCTACTACTGACATGTCCGCATTGCGGGGCCACATACCAATATGGAGATTCATCGGTTCTGCCAGAGCGCGCAGTTCTATGTCAAAACTGTGCCATCGTATTTTCGATACAATAGACGGTCTTTGCCCCGTACGAAATAGCGCTATAAATCGCCGAAGAGAAAGTTGGACTTCGACAAAATGCACCCAGTCGTGCAATCAAACGGGGGTGACTCTGATTGACTGAGGCTCAAATTGAGTCCGCAGTTTCCAAGAAGTTCCTTATTGCCATCAACTCAATTGTCCTTGTTGTTTCGGCTAGTGCGATTGTGTTCTCTTACGCGCATCTATTCCCTTTCTATGATCCCCCAGGGCTCTATCGTCTACTGCCGGGCGATATCCTGACTGACTTCATCTGGGTGTATGTGCTAACACTCATCTGTGGGGCACTTGCATATGTGGCAGCACCCTTCCTCTCCACTATCTTCTGGAAGGGACACAGACTTCTTACTGCTGGCCACTACAATTACCACATCCAACTATTCGACGCACGGGCAACACGGAGAAGCAAAGTTCGACGCCTATTCCTACCCGCCTTCGTTGCACTAGGTCTTGCTGCAGCGATAGCGAACATCAGACAGGTGGCCAATCTGATATTCGTCAATGAGAGCTTTGCTAACCTCGACGAATCTGCACCGGCTCTTGAGGTTGGTGTTCCTATTCTATTCATCCTCATTCTGATAGCCAGTTTTGTCACGCTGCTTTTTGTGCCCCTTTGGCTCCTAGAAGACACGGGAGTGATATGCGAGCGAGAAACCGTTGGACGACGTGTGACTGCGGACATCGAGGGTGTTGGGAACTGGTATGTCGCACTTCTGAAGGGGTTCGCCGGCATAACCACCGTGATTACGTATTTGCTTATCGCCGCGAGCACAATTGAATGGTACTACACTGTCAATGTTCCAAATCTGTTCACACTGATTGTCCTGATAGTCCCAGTCGTAGCCATCATTGGCGCTCCATTCCTGGCAATGGCTCCAATCTCAGTTGTTCATTTCTGCTATGAGATTTCTCTGCGACGCAACAAGGAAAGACTGGATGCGAAGCTGGGTGGGGCGGGTCTTGCAAGAGTTGCCATCGATTTATCACAGACCTCAGAATCGCCCGAGATGGGATGACCAGACTGGAGCCTCTGGGTCAGAGCTGAGGCACGTAAGCAGCATTATTCTAGCAGTGAAGAATCTATGAAGTCTGATTCGACAACCTCTTCTTCCATACCCTCTCAATCTTCTTCTCTCTGTTATAGTGCCCCATCTCTCCCCGTGACTTCTTTGCAGTACCTGTCAGAATGACATACCCCTCAAAGAAGATGAGGAAGACCGCCGGGATGAAGGGAGTGATGTCCCCCCCCACGAAGAATCCTATCACTCCAGCCAGAATGGACGTTATGATGGTCCAGATGCCAGAGAAGAAGAAGAACCACTTCCTTTTTTGAGGCGGTGCCTTAAGGAAGCTTACGTAGTCGATCTTGAGTGTGGGTTCGTAGTACTCATCTCTACAAAAGCCTTCAATCCTAATTCCCAGTATAGTCCCTGCTATGAAGCGACCCAGGGGATAGAAGAACGTGATGATGAAGAAGATGGAGATGAATCGCATTGCAAACTGCAATAGGTCTCCCAGAGTCCAGACTAGTACATTGGACCAGTCTAGTGGAGTTCCTACAAGCCACAGGTACGCAATGAATGACACCGCGCCAAGGATACTCATCGCCGCCAATGCCGGCCCCAATCGATAGGTTCTACCCCTATCTGCCTCAAAGAGTATGCTTCTGACTTCTGCTGCTAAAACGATTTCTTCATCACTGGGTTCTGACTCTCTCTTAATCTGCCTAACAAGCTTCCAGAAGTACCTCCTAGTTTCGCGAGGCACACCACCAGGATTCTCTCTGACTTCCTCTCGAATGCGTTCAAGCTCATGCAGTCTCTCAGACACTCCAACGCGCCTCGAAGCTGAGAGTGCAATCACCTACAAGAACCCTCCGTGTGGTGTCGAGAACCAGAATTCCAGCATATCTATATCCAGCGAGTCTTTCAACCGTGGCACGTGGTGTCAGTGTCAGGAAACGTCAGAATGAAACATGAAAGCCCCTCCGTTGAGGATATGGAGCGTTTCATTGCTGAAGCATTAGGTGAGGCGCAAGAGGGACTGAAAGAAGGGGGAATTCCAATCGGGTCTGTTCTGGTAGTAGACGGCGAGGTAGTTGGCAGAGGTCACAACCAACGGGTGCAGAAGGGAAGTGCGATTCTTCATGCAGAGATGGACGCTCTTGAGAACGCGGGGCGTCTGTCAGCGTCAGACTACAACAGGTCGACACTCTATACGACACTATCCCCTTGTGACATGTGTAGTGGCGCCATATTGCTCTACGGGATTCCAACGGTTGTCGTAGGTGAGAATCAGACCTTTCGAGGTCCAGAAGACTATGTGCAAGGCCGGGGAGTAAATGTGATTGTACTGCAGAATAAGGAGTGTGTCCGGATGATGAGAGGGTTCATCCGGAACAACCCTGACCTGTGGAACGAGGATATCGGTGTGGAAGACTGATCTAGATCCGAAACCTCCTCGAAGCCACCTACCGTGTCCTCTCTAGAGTCTTCCAAAGGGCCTACGTCGGAGAAACTCACCATGCCCGACCTCTCCAACGAACTTACTATCGCTTGCGACCACTTTGCCTCTGGATATGGTTGTTGAGGGGTACCCAACAAGCTCCCATCCCTCGAATGGGCTCCAATCACAGTTGGTCTGCAGGTCCTCTGCTCGAATTGTAACCTTCTTCTTTGGATCGAAGACGACCAAGTCTGCGTCGCTACCAATAGCAATGGTCCCCTTGTCAGGATACATTCCAAAGAGCTTTGCTGGATTGGTGCTAGTGAGTGTCACCAGTTGATTTACAGTAAGACCGCGCTTCCCGACCCCCTCGGTGTACATCAGGGGTATCATGGTTTCAACGCCGGGCATTCCAAATGGAATCTTTCTGAAATCGCCATTCCATGCAGCCTTCTGTTCGGTTGTGAAAGTGCAGGTGTCCGTTGCAACAATCTGCACATCACCGTTCAACAACGCTTGCCACAATCGTTCATTGTCATGAGGTTTCTTGACCTGAGGACAAGTGGCATATAGATGCCCATTCTCCTGTTTGAAGACCTCATCATCAAGTAGTAGATACTGAGGGCAGGTTTCTGCGTACACTCTTACGCCTCTCTGCCTAGCGACATGAACTGCATCCGCACCCTCCCCCGTGGACATGTGCACTACATATAACTGGCCGCCCGTGACTTCGGCCCATTTGATTGCACGAATGATTGCCTCCTCCTCGGTGTAGCAGGGCCGAGATAGGGCATGACCATACGCACCCCACTTCTCCTTCTCTTGTGCATATCTCTCGATCAGCATGTCCAAGACATAGGCACTCTCTGCATGGACTCCGATATGTCCACCGTGCTTGGCGGTTTCTTCCAGAGCGCTGAAAAGCATTCCATCGTCAGCCATCCAACCCTCATTCTTGTAGATCATGAACATCTTGAAAGTTGGAATGCCGTAGTCAATGATCTCCTTGATCTCAGTCTGTGTCTGTGAGTTCCAGTCTGTGATGGCTGCGTGTAGGCCATAATCGATGCACACCTTCGGGTCGGCCTCGGCTCTTCGAGCCTCGACTGCCTCCATGATTGAGTGACCCTTGCTCTGAATTGCGAAGTCAAGGATGGTGGTCACTCCACCACATGCGGCAGCCTTAGTCCCATTTTCGAAGTCATCAGCGGAGATGGTCCCAGAGAACGGGAGTTGGAAGTGTACGTGAACATCAATGCCTCCTGGAAAGATATACTTCCCCGCCGCATCAATGACCTGCGTGTCAGGACCTGCAGCTAGGTCTTGGGAGATAGACACAATCTTTCCGCCACCAACTCCAACATCTGCCGCATATGTGTCAGAAGCAGTCACGACTCTTCCATTCTTGACCACAAGTTCCAGCTCTACCATGGAAATGCCTCCGTAGACCATTGGTGAGTCCGACATAAATCGCTTTAGGAAATGCCTATTAGATGAGCGGACTACGGTCCCGTCTACCAAACCATGGAGTGATGACAGTGAGAAATGTGCGTGTGGGTCTTGTACAAGCTGAATGGGAAGGCGATGTCACCGACGAGGATACGATTGAGGAAAACATCGAGAGAATGATTCGGAAGCATGAGGGGTTTGCTACTATAGCTAAGCAGCAGGATGTTCAGATTCTATGTTTCCAAGAGTTGTTCTACGGACCCTATTTCTGTGCTGAGCAAGACCGACGATGGTACAAGTATGCAGAGCCTATCCCCGGCCCACTGAGTGAGCGCATGTGCGAGCTAGCCAAGGAACACAATCTTGTCTTGATTGCGCCAATGTACGAAGAAGAGAACGTGGGTGTCTACTATAACACGGCCATTGTCATTGACTCTGATGGAAGCCTTCTGGGCAAGTACAGGAAGACGCACCTTCCCCATCTTGACCCTGGCTTCTGGGAGAAATTCTACTTCCGTCCGGGAAATCTCGGGTATCCTATCTTCGACACAGATTTCGCCAGGATCGGTGTCTACATCTGCTATGACCGCCATTTTCCAGAGGGTGCTCGAGCTCTGGGTCTGAACGGAGCAGAGATAGTCTTCAACCCGTCTGCAACTGTTGCAGGTCTATCCGAGCACCTGTGGACACTGGAGCAGCCCGCACATGCCGTTGCCAACGGTTACTTCATTGCGGCCATCAACCGGGTTGGTGAAGAGCCTTGGAAGACTGGAATGTACTATGGCAGCTCCTACATTGCCGACCCAAGAGGGCAGCTCGTTGTACAAGGCTCTCGAAACAAGGAGGAGCTTGTGGTAGGAAACGTCGACCTTGATATGATTCGTGAGGTCCGAAACGTCTGGCAGTTCTACAGGGACCGCCGACCAGACAGCTACAGCGATTTGACAAAGCTATAGAGGAACTCTCATAGCTTCTTCTCAACCTCAGTAAAGGCATAATCAAGTATGGCACAGGCCTCGTCGATCTGTTCAAGTGTGAGTTCGAGTGGCGGCTGGAACCTGATCACGTTGCCATCCAGACCTCCCTTGCCAATCAACAGGCCTCTGTCCTTACAGAGTTCCATTACTTGCAGCATTTCCTGTATGGCTGGTTCTTTGGTGACCCTGTCGCGAACAAGCTCTACTCCAAGCATCATTCCCTGACCGCGAACTTCGCCGACCACCCTGTGGTTCTCCTTGAGCGATTCTAGTCCCTTCTTCAGGTGACTACCCAGTTTCACAGCCTTCTCAAGGTAGTTGCTCTCCTGAATAATCTCAATGACAGCCACGGCGGTCGCACACGAGAGAGGATTGCCCCCAAAAGTGGCGAAGCCGTCAGTCACAGTGTAGTCTGTGGCGATCTCGGGACGAGAGATGAACCCACCTATCGGAATCCCATTCCCAAAGCCCTTCGCAAGTGTAATGATGTCCGGTTCCACCCCCGTATGTTGAATCCCCCACCACTTGGCTCCGGTTCGACCAAATCCTGTCTGCACCTCGTCAGAAATGTAGAGCCCCTCATACTCCTTCACAATCTCGTGCACTATCCGAAAGTACTCAGGAGGAGGTTGGATAATGCCCCCCACTCCCTGAATCGGCTCTGCAATGAGGGCGGCTATTGCACTGTTGGTCTGCGTGCGTATCACCTCCCGGAGATAGCGTGCACACTCGAAGTCACAGTCAGGAAAGTCCTTGCCAAAGTGACATCGGTAGCAGTATCCGTATGGAGTGAAACGGACGCCAGAAGGGTGGCTCTCCGGTACAGTGCGCCATCCGGCACTTGAGAGCTCTCTGGTCAATGCGGTGCGTCCGTGATAGGCGCGCTGACACGCCACGATGTATGGGTTGCCAACATACTTTCGAGCCATGAACAAGGCAGCCTCATTGGCCTCTGAACCGCTGTTCACGATGAATGACCGGGACAGGCCGGGTGGTGCAATCTCGGCCAGCCGCTTTACCAGCACTGCGTATGGAATTGTGGAATAGAGAGAACTGGTATACACTAGGCGTTCTGCCTGCCATTTGATTGTAGATACATACTTGGGGTGGCAGTATCCTGTGATTGTCGTGCATATGCCTGCAAACAGGTCGATGTAGTGTTTCCCTGAACTATCTTCCAGAGTGGCTCCTTCACCTCGCACGAAGAGTACGGGCTTCTCGTAGTAGTGGGCGACAGCCGGAGCAAGGTGTTCTCTCTCTATCTCTAGGATCTCCTCCCTTGTGTACTCCCTTCGAAGATCTTTGGGGACTAGTTCATCATTCATCGCATTCGCCTCGTTCTCATCAGCAGAATCTAGCATATGGCCATCGTCCTAAAGACTTTAGGGGAGGCGACTCCACTACACCGGAGATGGAGGCGAGGTGAAGCTATGTCATTGAGCCGCTTGGGAATTGAGTTTGCAGGGATCCAGTTCAAGAACCCCTTTCTGCTGTCATCGGCGCCTCCGGCCATGGATGCGCGCCACATCCTCCGGGCCGCCCGGCTCGGCTGGGGAGGTGCAGTCACCAAGACCGTCACAGAGGAACCTACTGTTGACCCGCGTACCCGGCTGGGTGCCCTACGAAGGAGCGGCGAGCTCATAGGCATGAACAACATCGAGCTACTCTCCCGCGAACCTTTGACAACGTGGACTGAGAAATGGATTCCGAAGATCAAGGCGGAGGCGCCAAATGATTTCATGCTCATCACCAGCATCATGAGCAGTCCCCAGCCAGAGGGGTGGACGTCCCTGGCGGAAACTATCTCGCGGACTGGCGTAGATGCAATTGAGCTCAATGTTTCATGTCCTCACGGCTCACCAGAGAAACACATGGGTGCTTTCATCGGGCAGGATCCAACTCTTGTTGAAGAGGTCACTCGGGCGGCCAGGAAGGGAACTGACCTGCCCATCCTCGTGAAGCTAACGCCGAATGTCACGGACATCGTGCCAATTGCGCAGGCTGCTGTGAAGGGTGGCGCAGATGCGCTGTCTGCAATCAACACTGTGGAGTCACTCATTGGTATTGACATTGAAACAGCCACCCCTCTCCCCATTGCCTATGGAGCAGATCAGACGGAGCAACTAGGCACCTACGGTGGTTTTTGTGGTCCGGCGGTTCGACCCATAGGACTCAGAGTCGTTTCTCAGATAGCCAAGGCACTTCCGGCCATGCCAATATCAGGTATCGGTGGCATTGAGAACTGGACCAGTGCAGTAGAGTACCTCATGGTCGGCGCCCGAACTCTGCAGGTCTGTACCGCGGTCATGTGGCATGGTTTCTCAATCATAAAGACAATGGCAGATGGACTGTCCAACTTCATGGAGCGTAAGGGCTACGAAACCCTAGAGGCAATGGTCGGTGAAGCTCTTCCCAAGATTAGCACTTGGACAGCCCTCAGCAAGCTTCCTCCGGTTGTTGCCAGAGTGGTTGAGGATAGATGCACCGGCTGCAAAGACTGCGTAGTGGCATGTGCCGATGGTGGCTATGTGGCAATCCAGATGAGAGAAAAAGTCGCCGTCATCAACGAAGAGAAGTGCGATGGGTGTGGTCTGTGTGCTGTCGTGTGTGGCGCTGAGGCAATAGAGTTCGTTTATGCCAGATAAGCGCACAGTCGGTGGTAAGGCAGAAGAATCAAATAGCGAGCGAGTCGACTACTGATTTCCGACCTGGAAGTGACCGTCTTGGACGTGGAAGTTGTCAGGAACTACATCAATGGGCGATGGGTAGAGTCAAAGGCCAAGGAAACACACGATGTCGTCAACCCGGCCACGGGCGAGGTCCTGGCCAAGACCCCGATGAGTACGAAGGAAGAGGCCCTTGAGGCCGTTGAGGCTGCAAAGGCTGCTTTCGGGCGATGGCGAATCACGCCAGCACTCACTCGAGTCCGGCATCTTAACCGAATCAGAGATGCCTTCGAAGAGAACTTCGAGGAACTCGCCAAGATTCTGACTCTCGAGCAAGGTAAGTACCTCGATGAGGCACGTGGCGAATACCGTCGTACGATCGAGAACATAGAGTGTGCGTCAAGCATTCCCTCACTTCAAATGGGCTACAGCGCGGAGGATATTGCCTCTGGAATTGATGAGATGGTCATCAAGCAACCGCTAGGTGTCTTCTTCTGTGTTGCTCCATTCAACTTCCCAGGCATGGTGCCTACTTGGTTCTGGCCCTTCGCTGTCGGGTGTGGAAACACATACATCGTCAAACCTTCACCACAGGTTCCGTTGAGCCAAGTCAAGCAGTTTGAGATCATTCATGAGATAGGACTGCCAAAGGGGGTCCTGAACATGGTCCACGGCGGTCCGGAAGCGGTGAACGCCCTTCTGGAGAGTCCTGACACAGTCGGTATGTCTTTTGTCGGTTCTACTCGTGTTGGCAAGCTCCTCTACAAGAAGGCGGGTGAGCAGGGAAAGCGTGCTCAGGTCCAGGGAGGGGCTAAGAACTTCCTCACTGTAATGCCTGATGCTGACTTGAAACGAACTGTACCTGCTTTGATGACGTCCTTCTTCGGCTGCACCGGGCAGCGGTGTCTAAGTGGTGCTGTGCTGCTCGCCGTCGGCGATGTCTACGAACCTCTGAAGAAGTCCGTCATCGAGGCTGCCAAGCGCATCATCGTCGGCAATGGGCTGGAGGAGGGGGTCCAGATGGGGCCTCTGGCCTCGAGACAGGGAATGGAGAATGTCTTGGACTACATTGAGAAGGGTGTCGAGGAGGGTGCAGACCTACTTCTTGACGGTCGGGGTATCGAGGTCCCCGGGTATCCGAACGGGTTCTTCATTGGTCCGACCATCTTCGACAAGGTCACACTGAAGATGGCCATTGCGCAAGAGGAGATCTTTGGACCAGTGATGTCAATCATTCACGTGAAGGACCTTGACGAGGCTATAGAGATTATTCATGCCAATCCATACGGCAACGCATCTTCTGTGTTCACATCCAGCGGGAAGACGGCCCGAGAGTATCAGTACAGAGTGAAGGCTGGAAACATTGGAATCAATGTTGGAATTGCCGCACCGATTGCCACATTTCCATTCTCTGGAATGAAGGACTCATTCTTCGGGGATCTTCACGGACAAGGTCGGGATGCGGTGGACTTCTTCACGGAAAACAAGGTCGTCATCACTCGATGGTTCTAGCTGATAACTTGAAGGTGGTCGTGTGGAACTTGGAACTCTCGGTGCAGTGTTGAAGTTCGCACTGGACATTGAGAATCGAGCATGTTCCTTCTACGAGCTGGCCTGCAGTGCCACGACGAACCCGAATCTGGTGGCTCAGTTTGAAGAACTAGTCCAGAGGGGTCAGAAGCGAATCGAAACGCTGATGCGAATTCGTAGAGAGCACACCACGGAGATGATTCTTGAGCCGATCACCGGATTGAACTCTGACACCTACAACCCTATAACAGCCATTCCTGAGGGCGGTGATGAAGGTACGCTGCAGCTAGTCGCTGTTGCAATAGAAACGGAACTGCGAGATTTCTATACAGCTGCCGCGAATAAGATTGGCTTCTTGAGTGAGGTGGCCTACTCCTTCGAGCAACTTGCGGACGAGAATAGTGAAGCCATTCAGCATCTCTCCAGAGGATTCTGAAATCAGATGTAAGAAGGCACGTTTCCAATACTCAGCATGCCGCTATTTCGACGACTCATTCTCTCTGTATTGTTTATATCAAACCTCATCTGTTGTTTCCTTTTGGTGACGGTAAGTCATCAATCATAGTAGTTGCCGAAGCACAGAAGAAACTGGAAAAGGACGGGAGAGAGTTGTGGAGATCATTCATGTTAGAGGCCCCTGATAGTCGCAGGCTTTCTTCTTCGTGTTCCTATTGGTACATGCAACCGTGAATAGGTCTGGGATAGAAAGTGATGATTCGGAAGACATTACTCTTCAGAAACCTCGTTGACAACCTAGTCAAGAACATTGGGCTCTATTCTGTTGGTGTGCTGTTACTGCTTTTCTATCGGTACACGATTGACCCAGTACCAATACTATTCGGTTTGATTGCATTCCTCTTCGCGTACTCCTCGGTCTATATTATCAATGACATCTTTGATATGGATGAGGACTCAGCCGCAGGTGAGAAGGCAAAAAGAAAGCCCCTAGCTCAGGGCTCCGTTGAGAGATCGGAAGCAGTGATAATCTGTTTCACACTCCTGGCCATTGGCGTAGCATTGTCTGCCCTTCTCGATCTGCTGTTCTTCGTAGTTGTATCCTCGCTTCTCATTGTCAACGTCCTGTATTCGGTTCCCCTGTTCAGTTATGACAAAACAGGGTTCCGGAGTCTGAAACACACGCTTGCGGGCTTGCCGCTTGTTCTCATCATGCAGTTGTTGAAGATACTCCTTCCATGGACAGTTGGAGCACAGCTGCTTGCCTTTCCTCTCTTTTTTGCATTGGGCTTTTCCCTAATGTATTTGATATTCTTCAGAGGTTACAAGAAGAATGAAACAGTAGGGGAGAGCATCTTGCAGGAACGTACACTATCTCTTGTGACGGTTCTCGTGTTTTCATTATCCTTGTGCCTGCATCCGGCGCCCCTCTTCCAGTCCTTGATTCTCATGTATCTGGTTGCCGGAATTGCGTTCTTCTGGAGGTCGTGTCTTATTGACGAGAGAGTTCTCAGACTGACTCCTATCTACATCATTCTCGGCATCATCATCTTGTTGATTGCACTGACATACATATAGGAAGGGAGTAGGACTAGGCTATTGTAGAATAAGTAGACTCTTGGACTGAGGTTGTCATCTGTGCCTTCGGTGGACGAGGAACACATACTCGAGGTAATTCGCAAGGCAGGCCACGATGTCTATGCCATCCGTTTGGGAATGAAACCCCAGATTGATGACATCCCCTACGTAGTATTGAGTCATGAAGTATACCCTGGGGTGGAGGCTCACCTGTTTACGATTGCTGACATAGCTCTATGGCTGCCCGCTTTCGATGAACAGGGAAACGTAGTACTCTACAGATCTAGAGAGATTGATGAAAGTGCGGTGGACCCTAATTCTGAGGAAGCCAGATCTGCTGCTTGGGATAGGCTGCTCACTGCAGTAGAGCGAGTGACGGAGCTCCTGACTTCATACAAGGAGTCTGTTGATAGAGGTCTAATCCCAGAAACAATATGGGCTCACCACCAAGGACAGTGGCATTTCGGACTGCGCGAGGCACCTGATCATAAAGCACCGCCTGTTGACATATTCATTGACTACGTCGATCTTTCGATAAGACCTCTCATTCGGGAGCTCAATGAGCTTGGCTTTGCAACAAAGGAGAGTTGTTCGGGGCTGCTTGATGAGCATCCGGATAGAGAGCCTTATAGACCCTATGTGATGTTTGATGACAGAGTCTACCTAGACATGAGTGCACACCTATATACTCTGGCAGATATCACGCAGTGGATTCCAGGCCCTGGGCCTCATGGATTTGACGTCAGGATTCAACAAGGTGCTAACGAGGACAATCCCAAGGCATGGAATCGTCTCATAAGTGGGGCAAGGACGCTATCACCATTACTCCAAGAGTACAGGGCTCTAGTTGGCGAGAAGGACGGCCTATACAGGAAACTGAGGGAACAAAGGGGCTTCCTGAACAGGCCAGACCACTGAGTGACCCTAATCCTTCTTGAAGTGCTTGCTTAGTTCCCAGAATGGTGGTACGAGTTCCAAGTCCATGAGAATCTCATAGAAACAGAATGCTCCCCAACGGTCGATGATCTTCCCTTCTCTGCTGATATACAGAATCGTTGCTCCTTCGAAATCGACCTTCTTCTTAGTAGGTTCGAACCCCCATGCGTTTCCCTCATGAGTTCCAGTCGCTTTGTATCGGACCCATACCCTGTCTTCCTCCCCAGCAGTTTCAATGACTTCGTATTTCAAGTCCGGGAAAATCGACCTGAAGTACTTGATTTCGTGTTTCACCTGAGCGGGTCCAACGGCATCAATATGCACCCATTCCGGATTGTAGTCCTTGTCGACAATCTCATCTGCCACTTCTGGGTCCGGCTTACTCCACATTTCCTCAAACCAGCGCCGTCCTATGCTTTCATTCCTCTGTTTCATTAAGACCAGTTCTCCTCAAATGTTGCTTAGACACGATGTTATTAATGCCACACGCCGCGAGTTTCCTACTAAGCTATGTCCCGTACGAACATGGGGTTCCATGGGAGAAACCAACCGGAGGGTTGTGGAACTGTGAACACACTCACAAAGAAACAGGGGCTAGGAATAGCGACTATCATTATCGTTGTCACTGTAATGTTGGCTTCACCTTTCTTGCTTGTTCCCAATCCGACAGGAATGGAAGGTGTTCAAGTAGCTCTCTACTTCGACAGAGGCTGCGATGCGACATGTAGAGATGCACTGGAGAACATGTTCCGCTGGATGGGTACAGAGGTCACAATCGTGGGCGGGTCTGAGATTGGTGAGGGTGTGTTGACCGACTACGACATCCTTGCTTTGCCATCAGGCTGTTGGTGCACAGAACGCTGCGAGATTCTAGGTGAGGAGATGGACTACATACGTCACTTTGTGGAAGATGGAGGGTCTTACTTTGGCATCGACAGAGGAGCATCATACGCCACGAACTTTAGACTTGGCATTTTCAATGGCACGTATATCCCTGATTTGCACGGAGCAGACTCGTTTCTCATGGAGATGAATGTCAACAGGAGTTCCACCGGACCCGACCTATCAGAGGAACCAGACTCGTACACTATTCTCTACGACGCTTCCGGCTACTTTGTTGCAGATGATATGTCGGAGATGATTCCGCTTGTCACGTTCCCAGAGTCAGGTCTACCGTGCATGCTTGCATACAAGTATGGAACTGGAAATGTGTTCCTTTGCAGTGTACATCCTGAATACGAGGAAGGAGATGGAAGGGACGGAACCGATATCTATGACCTCCTGGACGACCCGGACTCTGAGTGGACTTTAATGCTCAAGATCTGTAAGTGGCTTGTTGAAGACTCTTAGACATGACCGGCTCAATGACCTTCAAATACATGCAGCTGTTTCCCTGCTTGCATATCTTGTTGCTCCGGAGTCAACCTTAGGTATAGGTCGTTGCTCCTTCACACTCGACCTCGCCAACGGTTTCAAGGATTTCGTGTTTGAAGTCGGGAAAAAATCGACCTTAAGTACTTGATTTCGTGTTTCACTTGCGCGCCTCCAACGACATCGATATTCACCCATTCCGAATCGTAGTTCTCTCTCCTAGAACGTTGCGTTGACACGATGTTATTAATGGCTCAGAATGATGACTCTCGCCTGAAACAAGATACCTAGCAGTCTTGGGACCGTCGCAAGTTTCAGTTGGGGTGTTCTGGGACTATGAAGACCATCACTCAAAGACAGTGGGCGGGAATGGGAATTGTCATAATCATTATCACCGTCATGCTTGCTTCTCCAATTCTACTCCCTTCCGGTCCCACAGGTATGGAAGGAGTTCAGGTGGCTCTCTACTTCGATAGAGGCTGTGATGCAACGTGTCGAGAAGCCTTGAAGAGCATGTTCGAGTGGATGCATGCAGATGTTACAGTGGTGAATGAGTCTGACATTCGTGAGGGTGCCTTAGATAACTGTGACATACTGGCTATGCCATCGGGCTGCTGGTGCGACGAACACTGTCAACTTCTGGTGAGTGATTGGGATCTGATACGTGATTTCGTGGGTGATGGCGGATCGTACTTCGGCATCGACAGAGGTGCCTCATATGCCACGAGCTTCAGAATTGGCATCTTCAATGGCTCATACATTCCAGATGTGCTCGGAGCTGATACTTATCTCCTAGAGATGAATGTCAACAGGAGCTCAACAGGACCAGATCTCTCAGATGAACCAGCGTCGTACACTGTCCTATACGATGCCTCCGGCTATTTCATAGCGGCTGGCTCACAAGAGATGATTCCAATCGTTACCTATGCAGATTCCGACCTGCCGTGTATGCTTGTGAGCTGGTATGGTGAGGGGACTATGTTCCTTTCAGCTGCGCATCCTGAGTATGAAGAAGGTGAGGGGCGTGATGGAACGGTAGTCTACGACACCATGACAGATCCGGACTCTGAGTGGCCCCTTATGCTCAAAGTCTGCAAGTGGCTTATCGAAGAGTCCAAGACATGACCAGTGTAGTACAGTCATTCTTCTACAACGAGATGTTGGCCAGCCGGTCCAGACGTTCTGGAACCAACCTCAGGTATAATAGGTCGTTCCTCCTGTAGCGCAGAAATCAGCGAACGTTCGGGAGGTGTCTAAATGCGCGGCAGGTTCGAGTTCGGTGGCAACATCGTATGGCGTCCCTCTCAAGACTATATTGAGAATGCGAATATTACGAGTTTCATGCGCAGACATGGAATCGAGACGCTCGACGAGTTGCACAAACGCTCCGCGGCCGATGTCGCGTGGTTCACCAATGCGGTCTTAGACTACTTGGACATTCGATTCTATCAGCCTTATACCAAGGTGGTTGATCTAGCCGACGGGATTGCTTGGCCCAAATGGTGCGTAGGCGGCAAGATGAACATAGTCCACAACTGTGTGGACAAGTACATCGGAACTGCAAAGGAGTACCAGGTGGCTTTCATCTGGGAGAAGGAGGATGGCGATCACGGTTCCGTTACCTACAAAGAACTCCACTCTATGGTGAACAGAACAGCAAATGCCTTGCGAACCCTCGGTCTGGGAAAGGGGGACGCTATAGGTATCTTCATGCCCATGGTCCCAGAGATAGTGGCTGCCCTGCTGGCAGTTGCAAAGATTGGCGGCATAGCCTTGCCTCTATTCTCGGGGTTCGGGGTCTGGGCAGCTGTCACGCGACTTGCCGATGCTGATGCAAAGGCCATTCTGACGGTCGACGGGTTCTTCCGACGGGGGCGCATTGTCAACATGAAGGGCACTGTTGACGAAGCTGCAAGACAGATCCCATCTCTAGAGCATATGATTGTGCTAGATCGTGCCAATCTTGACATTCAACTTCAGAAGGGACGCGATCATTGGTGGCATGAGATTGTTGAGAATCAGTCAGATGAAGCTGAAACTGAGATTACCGACGCAGAAGACCCCATGATGGTGATATACACCTCTGGTACTACTGGAACTCCCAAGGGGGCTCTTCACACTCATTGTGGGTTCCCTGTCAAGTCTGCTCAAGACATGGCATTCGGTACTGACGTTCGACCTGGCCATGTCATTCACTGGATGACTGACATGGGTTGGATGATGGGGCCATGGCTTGTGTTCGGTGCTCTTCTCTTGGGCTCGACCTTTTTGATATATGACGGAGCCCCAGACCATCCTGAAGCAGACCGTGTATGGAAGATGGTAGAACAGCACAGAATCACCACATTGGGTCTTTCGCCGACGTTCGTCCGAGCAATAGCACCTTTGGGAGCAGAATTGGCTCAGAAGCATGACCTGTCGTCCTTGCGCTACCTCGCGTCCACCGGGGAACCATGGAATCATGAACCGTGGATGTGGCTCTTCGAAGAGGTGGGCGGCACCAGGCTCCCGATAATCAACTACTCTGGAGGTACTGAGGTTTCTGGAGGTATTGTGATGGGTAGTCCCATTCTTCCTCTGAAACCTTGCTCTTTCTCCGGTCTCTGTCCTGGAATAGCAGGTGACGTATTCGATGAGAAGGGGAAGCCAGTCCGCGACCAGGTCGGTGAGCTAGTTATCACTCAACCATGGATCGGCATGACGCGAGGATTCTGGAAGAACCCGGAGAGGTACGAAGACACCTACTGGTCTCGATGGAGGGATGTCTGGGTCCATGGCGATTTTGCGGCCATAGACTCAGATGGACTCTGGTATATCCTTGGAAGGTCTGATGACATAATCAAGGTGGCAGGGAAAAGGTTTGGTCCTGCAGAGGCAGAGTCTGTACTTGTGAACCACTCGGCTGTGGTGGAAGCTGCGGCAATTGGTATACCTCATGATATCAAGGGAAATGAGCTTGTTGTCTTCTGTGTCTTGGGGCCTGGAATGAAATCAACAGGAGAACTAGAGTCCGAGCTCAGCGACCTGGTGATTAAGGAGCTCGGCAAGCCGCTTGCGCCTCGCGAAGTTCTGTTCGTAAGCGACCTTCCGAAGACACGCAACGCCAAGGTGATGCGTCGAATGGTGAGAGCCGCCTACCTGGGTGAAGGCCTTGGTGACACATCGTCTCTCGTCAACCCTGAAGCACTTGATGAGATTCGCGAGGCCAGAAGGGACTAAGTACCCTCGTAGAAAAGGCGAATGATTTCACTAGAAGCCCCGCATCCCGACCCGACCAAGGCCAACCTGGCCTCCAGAGTAGACTACTCGTCCTCGTTCAGCGACGCTATAGATGCCTTGACCTCAAGGCTATCTAGAAGCGCGTTGGACTCCCCCAGGGCTCGAACTATCCTCCAGGGATCATCCGCGTTCTTGATAGATTGGGCTATCTCACTCTGTACCGCCTGATTTGAGGCAAGGGCATCGATATCCTTAATCACGGCGATTATCCGCCAAGGATAGTCGGCTCTGCGAATCTCATCAAGGATTACCGGGATTCGTGATTCAACCGCCTCTTGCACGATTCTCCCCCTCATCACTGTCTGGGCTTTCCTTAGCTCGTGAAGAACCAGAAGTGGCTCATCCACCCTCTCAATCAAGTCTGCAACTGCCTCTTGAGCAACCTCACTCTCTGTAATGGAGGCTACCTTTGCCAGCACGTCGAGGTCTCGATATCTAGTCTTAGGAGACCTGACAAAGTCAGCAACTGCTTTTTGGATGATATCCCCTGGAAGCAGTTCCGGATATGTGAGAATAGCTTCTACTGAGTCCCTACTGAGCGGCCACCTTCTTTTCTCAGACTCTATGGAATCAACTATGGCCGTCAATAGGTCTGTTCGTTCACGCAAGCACGGAGTTCTGAGAACATCTGATATCAGATTGGACGGATCTGCGACCGACGTTACTGCTTTGACTATGGCATCAACGACTGGCTCACTGCAAACCAAACCCCTCTTTCCGAGGGCTCGGACTATCGCCCAAGGTCTCTGCCAAGACTCGATTACACTTGAAACAGCCACCTGTATCTCATGACTTCTCCAGATACTACTCTCCTCAGCAATCGTCTCAATAGCTCTCTGTGGGTTGACGCTGTTAAGAATCGCTGCAGCAATGGCCCTCTGGACGGAAATCTCCTCAAGGAGAGATGTTTTTGTCCTCAGCATCTTGAACAACGTCCAAGGCTGATTCTCATGACTGATGAGCTCAGAAATGGCAGACTGAATCTGTCTATCCTTGACTAGACTCACTTCTTGGAGGACTTCTCTTAGCGCAGGATAGGGCGAGTCCTCAATCCTGATAACATCTGCAAGCAAAGAGAGTTTTTTGGCATCGGCTGATTCGCGGCACAACCCAACAAGTGACGAGATCAGGGCGCTTGGTATCCCCTCAGAATTCCGTTGACCTTGCTTCAGAATGCTGAATCGGAAGCCATCTGACAATCGAGGCTTCTTCAGATCACGTGTATCTGCAGCATCGAAGCTCCGAACCCGAAGGTCCAGTCCTGTCTTTCTAAGTTCCCCCCTGATGAGTTCTAAGTTCTCAATGCTTGCCACCAAAGGCATGCCCATGGCCGAGAGAACTCTGTAGCCATTGCCTGTCAGCCACAGGTCTCTGAGGTCGATTAGGTCCTTCAGCTGGAATGCCGCCACGTCTTGCATCTCGTCTTTCCGACTTTCTGCGATTGACGGAACCAAGACAGCTGCAGATGTTTCTAGCATTCTGTCGAGGTCAAAAAGCAGTGTTGACCCACCATCCTCAATCTGCTTCTCGACCATCATTATGACATGCTGACTGAACTGCTGGCGGAGGTCATCAAAGTCACTCGGACTGGTGACTAGACCCAAGAGGGACAGAATGTCGACATCAAGACCAAGAAGTCCATCCATCTCGAAGGTACTCATCAAGAATCGTTGACAATCTAGTCCTCCCCCACCGAAAGTTAGTGTCAGAGCCGTGATTAGCTCAGCGTGAATCTCTGACCAATCATGGACTAATAACAACTGCTGAAGTAAGGCTCTTAGTCTTTGGGGGTTTTTTCTTGATGTTGCACGATCAACCCCTAATGACTGCTCAGTCCTAATCATCCTCACCTATCTTGAGCTGGTTCTGTGGACATCTACGGAACAGAGATGTGTCAACTGCACTTGAGGTATTCTAAAGGCAATGGATGCTTCGGTCTGAACAACTAGCTTGGTTTGTAGGCGGCAATCTTCGCACTGGAAGCAGGGCCTGCCGCTGCCTTACTCACAACTTCTACACTCTCAAATCCAGCATCGCGCATATGTTGTAGGTACTCATCAACATGTATTGCGCCTCCCAGACATCCCGTGTATGATACTAAGTCATCTTGAATCTCCTGAGGCAGAGAAGCCTCAAGCACTATGTCAGAGACCATCAGCCGTCCACCAGGTCGCAGGACTCTGAAGGCTTCCCTGAACACCTTGGACTTGTCTGGGGCCAGGTTGATTACGCAGTTACTGATTACGACATCGACAGAGTCATGGTCAACAGGAAGCTCCTCGATATCCCCAAGACGAAACTCCACGTTCTTCAGACCTAGTTCCTCAGCTCCTTCTTCGGCCTTCTGGATCATCTCGGGAGTCATGTCCACGCCTATGACTCGTCCAGTTTCGCCGACCATTCGTGCAGCATGAAACATGTCAAGTCCAGCCCCACTTCCCAAGTCGAGGACAACCTCGCCCCCTTTCAGACTGGCAAGAGCTACAGGATTCCCACAACCTGCGAATGACTCAACCGCCGATTCTGGCATGTCCTCTACAGAGTATCCCAGCGCCTGAGCATGTGAGGTCCTTATGCTCCCACCAGCGACTTCAGGCCCACAACAACTCTTGGCTGCACTTGGTTCGCAACAGCTTGTCGCATTCGGTTGTGCCACCTTGGCGTATGTCTTCTTCACTTCCTTCTTGATCTCATCGGACGACATCTCGGAGACCTTCTTGGTTTCTGTCAACTTTTCCACCTTATATTGGATGACCAATATTACGAGTATTGGGCGTCCGACATATACATTTAAGTATATCGGATATCCAATACTAATTGTGTCAGACCAAAGTGAAACTGAGCTCTGTTGCCCTCCTGACTGCTGTGACATGAGAGGCATGCTCACTTTCCAGATAATCTGGGAGCTGAGCAAAGGACCATTGAGCGGTCAACAGATTGCTGAGAGGATTGCGAAGAGAAAAGGTACCAAACCTACACCAGGCACCATATATCCGGCCCTCAAAGATCTCAAGGAGCGGGGAATCATAGAGGGTAGCCGGGAAGAGGACGACCGCCGGCAAGTAGTCTATAGTCTGACCGAATCTGGGGAAGAAGGACTAATCGACGCGGCACGATATTTCGATCAAGTATTCGGAAACATTGCTGAAGAATGCAAAGTCATCGTGTTGAAAGTCGGTGACTGCAAGAAGTGCTAGAACCAGCATCCAGGTTTCACAACTATTCAGGGAGAGTTTCTACATGAACAACAATCAACAGTCGATGCACGGTCTTCTTAAGAAGGCAGTCGAGAGGCACGTGGACGAGACTAGTCCATTACTGAACCAGCTCGATGACCGAATGCTGAACTCCCGACCCGTGGACGAGACACGCCCGCTTGGAGAGGTCATTCTTCACATGTTGAGGTCGCTGGAGTTCTACATGAGAGGCATTGCCAGCAATCAGTGGGAACCGTTACGCTATACACTCGAAAGATACAGCTCGGCTGAGGCCATTAAGGGCCTGGCTGAGGAAGTGTTCGCCAAGGCAATCGATTACATGAACCAGGTTTCTCCAGACGACCTTCATCGAATCAACGATTCTTTCAGCAGACCTGCTACAATAGCAGAGATACTGATGGAGATGATTGAGCACAGCATACATCATCGCGGTCAAGTCACAGTCTATTACCGGCTCCTCGATGTTGAACCGATTCCTATCCCTTACATAGTCTAGAATTCATCACGAGTGACTACACGTTTCTCTAGTCTACTCTTTTCAGCTGCGAACACCATCAGGTGAGATTCAAGAGTTTCCTCGGGACCAGAGAGAATCAACTTAGGGTCATTCTGTGCTACTGCCGAAACAAATGAGTCCATGAGCCAATAGTCGCCTCCACCATGCTCTTCGAGTACCAGCGGGCTCCCTGTTTTAGTATCTATGACACGAGTCGAGTCGGTGAGGAAGTCGTGGACGCGAATCGTTGACCCATCCCCGTAGATCTCTCCTTTGGTTCCAAAGATACTGGTTCTTCTTCCGCCTGCTTTTGTGAATGCTGTCATAGTGAAGGCTGCTGTGATGTCGCCCTCAAACTCCATGTTGACTACTTGATGGTCTACAACATCGTTGTCACATTCGTATACACATCTGCCGTAAGGACCACTTCTCAATGCCTCTAGTACACTCTCGCGATTGGGTCCAGGCGTTACGATTCTCGTTGGCCAACCTGTGTTTCCACGCTCTAGGAACCCTAGGTAGATCTTCACCGCAGAGTATGGGCACTCTGATTCGAAACCACAGTCAACACAACGAGTCCCTGCATTCTCTGGTCTACACTCCTTACGAAAGTGAGTCAGTGAGCCGAAAGAGGACACTGCAGTACAAGGCCTGCCTACGATGTACCGTATCCAATCAAGATCATGGCAGGACTTCGAGAGCAACATGAAGGATGAATCATCCTCTCTTCGCCAGTTCCCTCGCACGAAAGAGTGCGCCTGATGCCAGTATCCAACAGGTTCGAGCCGCTGTATGCTAATTATATCTCCGATGGTCCCTGAGCCAATCAGATTCTTCAGCGTTCTAGTGTAGTTCGTGTACCTAAGGACATGTCCCACAGAGAACAGAATCTCATTATCAAGCACTGCCTTGATAATCTCTCTGCAGCCATACTCATCAGGGGCCATAGGTTTCTCAAGCAGAATGTGATAGCCTTGATTTGCAAAGAGCACTGTAGGTTCCACGTGCATTGAATCTTGAGTCGCGACAATTACTGCATCTGCAAATTTCTCTCTACCCTCTAGTTCATTCCAGCCTCTGAAGACGTTCTCCTCGGGGATTCTATGCTCGACTGCGATTCTGTTCCGATAGAATTCCCGTGGCTCTGCGACACCGACTACACGTACCTTGTCAGGATGTGTTGCTGCATATTCCGCGTAGGTAGTCCCTCTGTCGCCCGCCCCGATTATTATGAGGTCAACAGGGCGGCCACGATCGTGCTCATCGCTCATGGCTCCAATGAAACCTCTCCATCGTTTCAATGTATTCTTTGATTCTTTGCCAGACGAACAAGGTTTTCACTGCGCACAACTCACGGAGAACACGCGAAATACCGATGATGTTTTCGGACTGATTGTTATGAGTAGAGGTGTTCAAAGGATATTCTCCTGGGTGCCGCATACATATGAAACCGTGAATCATGTGCTAACACTAGGACTGGACATTCTCTGGCGACGAAACGCTGCAAAGATTGCAGCATCACACGGAGGCACTCGGTGGCTTGAGGTGTGCAGCGGCACTGGCGAGATGTCTGTCTACCTGAAACGCTTGGCTGCAGAAGATACAGCAGTCATTGCGGGTGACTTCAGTCTTCCCATGCTCAGGGCTGCC
>Ga0209427_10001166_pt1 | contig 29807 bp, 21 predicted proteins | sample DeeMarSWOR136_30_FD_187465 | JGI IMG/M metagenome (GOLD analysis project Ga0209427, IMG submission 187465) | Marine sediment microbial communities from White Oak River estuary, North Carolina - WOR-1-36_30 (SPAdes) (version 2) | ecosystem: Environmental > Aquatic > Marine > Intertidal zone >...
CGAAGTGAGGAATCTGATTTTTACACAAATATTCGATTTAAAGATTTCTCCCTTCGGTCGAAATGACGCAAATTTATGTTTTCGTTCAAGCACTAATTACCCAAATAACTAACTCCTTCCAAATCGTTTATCCAATTCTTCCACTGAAAGCGTAACAATTACGGGACGTCCATGGGGACAGAAATAAGGACTTTGTGTTGCAAATAATTGATCGATGAGTAGATTCATCTCATCCCTTGTAAGTGATTCACCTTTCTTGATCGCCATTTTACAGGAATAGGACTTGGCAACACTATCCCTTACATCAAGGCTGGTACTTTTATTTTTTTTGTACTCATCAATAATTTCATTGAGTATTGTCTCTGGATTACTGATTTTTAATCCGGAAGGGACTCCCTCCAGCACAACCGTGTTACCACCGAAACCCTTAATTATAAATCCGATCTTTTCTAAAAAGGGGAGAATATCCATCATTTGTGAATATTCTTCAGGAGTCAAATCCACAACCTGGGGAAAAAGCAATTGCTGTGATGCAGGTTTAGACTGTTCAAAGTTTTTTAGTGCTTGTTCGTACAAAATTCTTTCATGGGCAACATGTTGATCAATTATGATCACTCCACTCTTTATCTCCGATAAAATATATTGGTTATGAATTTGCCAGACATTAGTGCGCTCATATTTCGGTTCAAATCTGGTGATCGAAATAATTGATGGTTCTTCTTGCCGGTCACTCCTGGTAATTTCCCTGGTTATCTCCCTTTCAGGAGGAGCGATTTCATAAAGAGGGATAGCAGTTTGTCTGGGATATAAATTTTCAATTGGTTTTGAGATCTGTTGGGCTTCATATCTGTGTTGCGACGTTAGCGATGGGATAATCTGTTCCGATGACAACGACCGTTTTACCGAAGATCGAAGCAAATCATAAATTAATCGTTCATCAGCAAACTTCACTTCCATTTTAGACGGGTGAACATTTACGTCAATTCTTCTCGGATCAATTTCTAAAAAAAGAGCATACATTGGAAATGTTCCATGCGGAATAATAGTACCATAAGATGACGCTACTGCATGATTAAGCGCTCGATTGATAATATATCGACCATTCAAAAAGATAAACTGGTCGCCCCTGGATTTTTTAGCGCTATCCTGGTTACCGATATATCCCCAGATTTGCAATAAAGTCCCTTTATCCTCGACCTTCACTAATTTATCTTTATAACGATTACCCAGAACTACAATTAATCGTTGTTGAGGCTCATCAGGCTTTAAGTCGTATATTTGATGATCGTTATGATAAAGCTTGAAACTAATCTGGAAATATGCCAGCATGAATCGCTGCAGAGTAGTTAAGATGTAACGATATTCAGTTTCGTCGGATTTCAAGAATTTTCTTCTAGCTGGCGTATTATAAAAAAGATTTTTTACCGTAACCGAGGTTCCTCTTGTACCACCAGTATCAATTATATCTTCAACCACCCCGCCTTCAATTTTCAACAGGGTGCCTGATGATTGTTTGTGAAGGATAGTTTTTATCTCCATTCTCGAAACTGACGCAATGCTGGCAAGTGCTTCTCCCCGAAATCCAAGTGTTTGAATATTATGCAAATCATCGTAACTACTAATTTTGCTTGTTGTATGACGTTGAATCGCTAATATTGCATCTTCACGGCTCATTCCGGTTCCGTTATCTACAATTTGAATAAGTGTTTTGCCGCCATTTTTCAAAATAACGGTTATTTCATCACTACCAGCATCAATGGAATTTTCCAGTAATTCTTTAACAATAGCTGCGGGCCGGTCAATTACTTCACCAGCAGCAATTTTGTTGGTTAAATCTTCCGGAAGAATTTTAATTCTATTTTTCAGCAATGAATTTTGCATATTTTTCAATTATTCAGCTTAATTGACGTTTGTCCACAAGGTATTATAAATCCGCTTCTGGATCATTGTAATTAATTGATCCGCTTATGGCAAATTTACAATTTATGAAAAATTAAATAACTATTTGTTTTTACAAATGATTTTCGCAGATAGGATTGTCTGAGTTATAATCCAGACTGACACGAATTATGGAAAAATCTCCTCGAGTAAATCCCATTTAATTTTCTCTGCATATTTAGCAATGACTTTAGTATTTTTCATCTCAAACCCCCGAATATTAATCAACACCGATGAAGAGGGAACAAAAATAAGTTCTGCAAATTTATCAATGGGATCATAACGTTCAATACATCGACGATCATCAACAGTTGATATTTTAACGCCTGTTCCCATCTGATTAAGCCTTGAAGGGTTTACAAACACCATTTTGATATTAGCAATACCTGGAGCGTTTGTTTGTATTTCAATATCAACGGATTGTCCTCCCCCCTTTTTATAATATTTGCATTTAGAAACCAGGCTGGTGGTGTATGCTGTTTTTGTAACACGACTTGATGGTTGATTACCCCTCCAATTATTAAGCGGCTCCGGAAAAATAGATTTCAACTGCTTTAATATTTCTTCATTAATAAGCTCAAGAGCTCGGCTAAGATAATTTGCAGATTCCGAAAAATTTTTCTGGAGATAAAGCTGCTTAGCCCCATCAATTGTTTCGATGATTTCATTTTGAGCCTGAACAGATGTGACAAATAAAAAAGTAAAAACAAAGGTGGTGATGAATGTTCCTGGTGCCATACCGAAATCTCCTGGTTAAATCATGATCTAGAAATGCTTATTTAGTTTTTAAACGAAAATCAGCCTGTTGGTCATTCCGAATCTGCTCTGGCAGGGAGGAATCTATAAGCTTTATATTTTCAATAAGAACAGATTTCTCTCCGCCAATCGGCCATTGAAATGACACATTTTGTCAGCTTTGTTCAGACACTGGTTACCACCGCTAATGAATGACGTTGTTGAAAAAACGACTTTCAGGAATTCTGAATACAGTTTATTGTTGTCGTTCATAAAATTTCAAAATAGAATGAAGGAAGTGGGATAAAATAACTTTCTTACTTCAATCATTTAGGTTCTGGTCAATGAATTATTTGTTGATTAACAATAAATTGATTGATTTAATCCACTCCCTAAATCAACGATGTCATTAATCTTCATTAAAACTTGAAATCGCCTCTTCCTTATCAAAATAATTTAGCAAAATTCCATCCAATCTGGCGATGCGAACCAGGCTCATAATTCGTTTGTTGGCAGCCAACAGCTTTAACTGCCCATCGAGGTTTTTAAGCTGCCTGATTCCAAAAAGGAACGCCCCAAGTCCCGAACTATCAGCATAACTTACATTAGAAAGATCGATCAATATCTTTTTAACACCATCATTTGTCAGAATTAACAGTTCAGATTTTAATTGAGGGGCAATCATGGAATCTAAACGTTCATCTTCAATTTTGATGATCGTAATTCCTTTTTGTTCTTCTTTTATGAATCCCATCGCTGGTCTCCTTGAAAATTTTCTATAATAATTATGAAGATACTCTCATTCAAATGCACTGTCAAAATTATACCTATTTTAATTCAATAAAATAAAAAAAAATCAAAATGTCAAGAACTTTCAATAGATTTAAGGCTTTAGTTTTAAAGAAGTGGAAATGAGTTATAATTGATCGGACTATTCTAATCTTTTGATGGTATATGTGTATAATTATTTTTGATTTTATTTGACTTATATTAAGCCTTTAAATTTTTTACTTGACTATGTTGCCCACTTATGCTATATTTAAAACTGATTTAGATTAAGGTTATATTAGTTTTCTGAAATTAGCTTTTTAAGGAGATAAAATTTTGCAAACTGATTATAATGCTATTGACGATCCATACGATCTAATTTTTCATTTATTAAGCATATCTTATCTTTATGGTGATTACGCCATCCCATTTCATTTGATGAACACTTCCTCACAGGTTTATTTATCTATTAAAAAAGGTGATGTCGCAGCTTTGCGTAAGTTTGCATTCCGTAATTGGATCGATATGGAACTATTATCCGAGGAAAAACGCCAGGAACTTGAACAAATTTATCAGATGATCCTCGAAAAATATAGTGATCAAATAAGAGCAGAGCTAGCACCTTTACCAACCCAATTTTTGACTGAATTAGGTGAAAGAGCAGTCAAAGCTGGTCATTTTCGAGATGCATATTCTGCTTTCAAAGCTATTAACGTATTGGATAAAAAAGTAAACGAATCGGTTGGAGAAGCGATTCAAATATTAAAATCAAAGGATGTAACCAACCCTGACTCCAATGACGAAGCAACAAGTAAAGCTGTTTTAAAACAGAAGATTACTCAGGCTGTAATATTGGTTTATCAGGCAATAAAACTTAAAAATCCGTTTGGTAATCAATTCCAAAAATTAGGTCATCAATTGCATTACGAAGACGCAGATGCAGCTCGAAAATATTCAAAATATGTGGAACTTACCCTGGTGAAAGAGATACTTGAATTCGGAATCCAATTTTTAATTGATGATCGAAACATTGGAGAAAAAATAATTAATGCTTTATCTTCCAGCAAGGTAAAGAGAATGTTCCTTAAATATATGGCTATCCATTTTTCCGGAGGAGAAGAGCGCTATGCAAAGTTTGTTGAGAACTATCAGCAAGCTGTTGAAAAATTAAATAAGTCAGAAACAGAAAAAGATTTTTTAGAAGTTCAAAAAATACTTCTTGGTAGAGGCACAGGTGATAATAGATATTTTCAATATTTGCGAGAGCTCTCCCTGGAACATCCAATTAGTGCATTACTTGTATCGACACAAACAACTCCCACAGCAGAATTTTTTATTGCTCCGCTAATATTGAAATCAGGAGCTTCGTTATTAGATTTTCTGGAAATTAATTAATATTTAGGACAGTGAATTAAATAAATTACCTGTTTGGTAGAATAAATGATGTTGATAATATCTTAGTTGTGAATATTAAATTGGAGAGTTATTTAATTCACTTCCCTTGAGGAAATCAGCCTTTGTTGTTTTCCTTGTTTTATACAGGAGGAAAGGAAAAATTGAAATTCAACGAGGATTGTTCTTATATTGGAATCGATATCGGATCGGTTAGTATTAAGATTGCTGTGGTCACACATAAAAAAAACGAACAAATTATTAAAACAATTCAGGATACAAATCCCTCTCTTTTTAATGCTGGGTATTTCTCTCATCAATGGAATCAAATACAGCTTTGCATTATCACGTCCAAATGTCGACGAATAATGGGGGAGCCATTAAAATCTGCCCTGGATTTGCTTCAACCCATTATTGGAACTATTCCGCAAGAAAAATATCTTAGCCTTACAACAACCGGCTCAGGCGGTAAATTGGTTGCTCAAAAGCTTGGTATTCCCTACCAGAACGAATTTCGTGCCATTGCACGAGGCATCGGAACTCTTCATCCAGGAGTAAGAACAGTATTAGAAATGGGTGGAGATAGCTCGAAATATATTATTCTTGATCCGAATTCCGATATAACTGGTATTTTAGATTATGAAATCAATGGGGATTGCGCCGCGGGTACGGGATCATTTATTGATCAACAAGCCTCCCGTTTATTATACCAGATTGAAGATGTCGGGGATATCGTTCTGCAAGCAGGGAAGCCAGCCAATATCGCGGGGCGATGTTCTGTCTTCGCTAAATCTGATATGATCCATGCCCAACAAAAAGGATTTCAACCCCCTGAAATTTTAAAGGGTCTTTGTCAGGCAGTTGTCAGAAATTTTAAGGGTACAATTATTAAGGGAAAAGTAATAATTCCACCCGTGGCATTTATCGGTGGCGTTGCTGCTAATAAGGGTATTGTTGAAGCGTTGATAGAAATTTTACATCTCAATAAAGAATTATTAATTGTGCCTGAATTATTTAATTGGATCGGGGCAATAGGATCAGCTCTGTTAATTGTAGAAAAAAATACTTCACAAGTTGTCTCACAATTCCTCCAAGCCTTCATTAATTTAGCTGATACTACTAAAAAATTCGATAGAATGGAACCGTTAAAAAGGGACAAGCTGGTTCTCTTGCGTAATATGGAAAATTCAAATCAGCTTTCTTTGAGAAGCAAGAAGATTCCAGCTTGTATTGGAATAGACATTGGCTCCGTCACAACGAAATTAGCAGTGATTGATGAACATGGTAATCTTCTCAAGGGTATCTATACAAAGACCAGGGCACGTCCAATTGAAGTTGTAAAAAATGGTTTAACAGAAATTGAAAAACAACTCGGGGATTCATTAGAAATCAAAGGCGTCGGAACAACAGGTTCGGGACGTGAATTAATTGGTGAGCTTATAAATGCAGATACGATCAAAGACGAAATTACCGCTCATAAAAAAGGTGCCATGCATATTAGTAATACCCATACACATAAAAAAGTAGATACGATTTTTGATATTGGCGGGCAGGATTCAAAGTTTATCTCACTTGAAGACGGTGTCGTTATTGATTTTGCACTGAACGAAGCTTGTGCTGCTGGAACGGGTTCTTTTCTTGAAGAACAAGCAGAAAAGTTAGGGATTAATATTAAAGAACAATTTGCAAAACTTGCTTTCGAATCTGAATATCCAATAAGATTGGGCGAACGATGTACCGTTTTTATGGAAAAAGAGATCACACCATATTTTCAGCAGGGAGCAGAGAAAAAAGACATTGTTGCGGGTTTAGCTTATTCAATTGTGACTAATTATCTCAATCGAGTCGTCCGAGGACGCAAAATTGGTGATGTTATCTATTTTCAGGGTGGAACTGCGTATAACGATGCTGTTGCTGCTGCTTTCGCTACTATCCTGAATAAACAGGTTATTGTTCCTCCATTTAACGGTATACTCGGCGCCATTGGGGCGGCACTGTTAGCTCAAGAAAAAATTGACAGAACAGGACATAAAACATCTTTTCGAGGATTCAATTTAGATGACATCAGTTATCAGTTACGCTCATTCACCTGCAAAGGATGTACAAATTTCTGTGACATTCAAGAATTTACCGTCGAAGGGAAAAAAACCTATTGGGGCGATAAATGTTCCGAGCGATATCGAAAAGAGATAAAATTGAAACAAGAGCCAGTCATTACTGATTTAATTAAATTTCGTGAAACTCTGATTCTACAAAATTATAAGCAGAACAACAAGGGACTTAAAAAAATTGGCATCCCTCGAAGTATGTACTATTATGATCAATTTTCATTATGGTATACCTATTTCAATGAACTTGGATTTAATGTGATTCTTTCGGATGAAACCAACCGCCAGATCGTCAATAAGGGAGTGGAGTGTCGTGTTGCTGAAACTTGCTTTCCCATTACAGTTGCTCATGGACATGTTTTAGATCTGGTCGAAAAGGATGTGGACTTTCTGTTTATTCCAAATGTTGTGGATGCGGAAACACAATTTACTGAGACGAACTCATTCTACTGCCCCTGGGGACAAACATTATGTTTTGTTTTGAAGGCAACTCCCAAATTCATGCCAGTTAAAGATATGATCCTTTCTCCGAATTTGCGCTTTCGGCAGGGAAAGGAACCAGTAAAAAAAGAATTTTATTCTATGATAAAAAATTTTGGATCACATCGTAACAAGAGTAATCGTGCCATCGACAGGGCTTATAATTCATGGAAAGAATTTCATTCAAGAATTAAACAGGAAGGTGAAAAAGCTGTCAATACTATTCTGGATAGAAATGAAAAAGCCATTATTTTATTGGGCAGACCTTACAATCTGTATGACAGGATTGTTAATTTAAATATACCGGATAAATTGAGACGCTATTATGGCATCAACGTGATACCGCTTGATTTTTTAGATATCGATTCGATCGATATTTCAGACATAACTGCCAATATGTACTGGAACTACGGAAGAAAAATCCTTCAAGCTGCCCGCTGGAGCAGTCAATACTCTAATTTTCATCTAATTTATATCACCAACTTTAAATGCGGTCCTGATTCATACATTAAGCATTATGTACGAGAAGCTGCGCAAAAACCGTATCTAACGATACAGTTCGATGAACATGGAAACGATGCGGGGATTATTACTCGTTGTGAGGCATATCTGGATAGTAAGGGATTTTTGAGATAACTAATTAAAAAGAACTTGAAAAGGTGATCGCTTTTTACTATATTAAATTCACTTGATGGTACTTTTGTCCCAAATTTAGAATTTTATTATTGTTCATCATGCCAATCAAAATTTTATGATGATACTTCAATGCAAAAAATTGGAAATATCAGAAAGAATTAAAGCAATAATACACTTTCGTTATTGAAATATAAATCTAATATGTCATACAATGAAAGTCTAAAATTTATCCTTACTCTTTAAAATTCAAATTTCTTTGAACAAAAAATAAAGGAACAAATTAATAATGTCTAAAAAAGATAAAGAGATTATTTTAGCAATCCATAATTTGTTAAAGAAAATTTTTCACAATTATTCAGGACTATATTTTTATGGTTCTCGATTAAGCAAGAATTATCGAAAAGACTCTGATTACGATATCGTGGTTACATTTAGAGATAAAGTTGATTGGAAAATTGAAAATGAAGTTTGGGGAGAAATAGCTTTATTTGAACTTGAAAAAAATATTTATACAGATGTCAAAATCTATCAATACTCAGTACTCCATCAGCAAAACACCCCTTTTCGTCAGAATGTAATAAAAACAGGATGTTTTTATGGCGTATAAAAAGGAAGATATCATAAAATATCGAATAGAAAAAGCAAAAGCATGTTATAAAGAAGTTAATGTTTGTCTTGAAAAAAATTTATTGCACCTAGCAGAGAATCGTATCTATTATTCTCTCTTCTATACTATAAGTGCTTTAGCGATGCTTAGAGGATTTTCAACAAGCAAACATAAACAATTGCAAGGCTGGTTTAATCGTGAGTTTATTAAAACAGGAGTTTTTCCAGTTGAATTTGCAAAAATATATGAAATCGCATATTCAAGAAGACAAAAGGGAGACTATGATGACTTTGTAACTTTTAGCAAAGAAGAAGTAGAAAATGATTATGAAAATGTAAAAAAAGTAAATGATAAAATTTGGGAATATGTAGAATCTAATTTATTAAATCTCTCCTAATTTATCCTCAAGACACTATTTTTCAAACATACTACTTAAAAGTACTTTTTATTTATTAATATTTGTTGTTTATTTTGACGTTGTTTATCATTGAAAGAATGCCAGTGAAATCGATTCTTATCCGAGAACCTGGTTCATTCGAAATCATCGAACTCGATAAACCATAACCAAAACAGGATGAAATATTAATTGCGGTTAAAGCTTTATCCTTATGTAATCAACAAGATTGGAAAGTAAATAAAGGAATATATTGAGATTTGAAATATTTGGAATATGGTACTCCTGATTTACCTGGTCATGAAGGTGCTGGTGTTGTCGTCACGATTTGCAAAGAGGTGAAAAATTTTAGAATCAGTGATCATGAATAAATTGAATATCAACTAAAAAAAACTAACGTTGAAGATTATTGAAGAACTGGCTAACCTCTTTCAAGACATGACTAAGCGATCCCTGTACAATGTTTGAATTAGGGAGGGATTGAAGGAATATGCGACCGTAAAATTTCTCAATAATTCTTTTATCAAAAATAAACACAGATCCTCGATCCGTTTTTTTTCGAATCAATCGACCGAAGCCCTGTTTAAATTTAATAACAGCTTGCGGCACAGAATATTCCATAAACGCATTTCCCCCGCGGCGCTCTATCGCTTCGACACGTGCCTCTACAATTGGCTCTGTGGGAACTTTAAACGGTAATTTAGTGATAATTACAGATTCCAATGCATCACCTTCGACATCCACACCCTGCCAGAAGCTATCGGTTCCAAAAAGCACCGATGTTTTATCTCTTTTAAACATTTCCAGTAATTGATGCCGATTCTGTATTCCCTGTCGCAGCGACGAAATTCCTATTTTTGTCAAACGAGGTTCCAGGGCTTGATAGACTTTGTTTAACAGTCCATAGGAAGTAAATAATACAAATGCCCTGCCTCCTGATATTTTTAATGCTTCAAAAATTGCGTCTGGAAGCATAGTGGCAAACTGGGCTGCATTGGGATTAGGAACATCCAGAGGAATACCGATAACTGCTTGATTTTTAAAATTAAAGGGAGCGGGAATTTTGGCTGTTGCGACTCTTGAATTGCCAACCAGATTTAATCCGGTCTGATTAATAAGGTAATCAAACTCACTACGTCCTCTCTGACCTGAAATCGTCAGCGTTGCAGAAGTCATTATTATCGTTTTAAAATTTTCGTATACTAATTCGTTCATTTGTTCTGTAATATCCAGTGGCGCTATTTTCAATCTGACGATGGGATTTGTCGTTTTCCGCTTTTGCACCTCAATCCAGCGAACATTCTCTTTATCGTCTTTCAATAAAATCTGTTCAATAACATCAACAAGCGCTTTAATTCGAACTCGTTGTGTATGAAGGTCAACTGATGTGTAGAGTATCTCTTTCTTCAATTTAATATTCACTGTTTCTAATTTATCAATTATAGCTGACAATCCACTAAACAGACGATTGAGCAACTGGATAAAATTTTTTATCTGTGGCAGGATGACTTTTTCCCAGGAAGGATCTTTACGTATTTTAGTATTAATCCTTAGTGCGATTTCATTCTGATATCCTTTATCATATTCTAAAATGATCTGGTAAATTTGTGTCAGTATATCATCGCTGAACTGCACGACTGCTTCACATCGGGGAATAAGCTCACCCTGAATCTGATCGATAATTTTTTCGAATTCCGCAATTCGATACTGATCCACTTCAATCCGTAACTGTTTGGCAAGAATGTGGAGGTACCCCATCCGCTTATCACCAATTTGATTATATAATCTTTTAATGATTCTGGAGATCCCGGTTCGAGTTATTTGGGCACCGAAATAATCTGTTGCAATATCCTGGATATTATGGGCTTCATCGAAAACAATATGGTGATATTTTGGCAACACAGCCACTTCAATGCCAAGAGACTTTACCGCCAGGTCTGAAAACAACAAATGATGATTAACGACTAAAATATGCGCCTGAATTGCCTTGCGACGGGCATTAGTTATAAAACATGTCTTGAAAAAGTCACACCTTGACCGTAAACAACTATCGCTCTCCGAACAGACCTGCTCCCAGACCGCACTCCTGGGAATGAAATTGAGATCAGACTTGCTGCCATCTTTAGTTACTTTAGACCAGTCGATAATAAGTTTTATTTCTTCCTGGTATTCATCTTCAATTAACATCTTTTGATTAATTCCCAGCGCATCAACTTTTCTCATACAAATATAGTTGCCGCGCCCTTTCACTAAAACTGAATTAAAATCAATGCCTAAAGCTTTTTTTAAAAACGGAATATCTTTTTTAATCAACTGCTCTTGAAGATTGATGGTATTGGTGGAAACAACACACCGTTCATTATTCTGAGTTGCCCAGTAAATGGCAGGAATGAGGTAAGCCAGAGATTTGCCCACGCCGGTGCCAGCTTCTATTACGGCGACTTTCTTCTGATTGAATGCCTCTGCTGCCTTTTTTATCATCTCCAATTGCTGGGGTCGGTATTCATAACCCGGCAACTTTTTAGAGACAATGCCACCCGGGGATAAGGTTTTAACAATTTTCCCCACATCAATAAATGACTTTTCCCTTTTGTCAAAGGGTTCCACGACGACATAAATCTCATCAACTTCATTATTGACGATATAACTGGCAACGCCATTATTTGATAGATCGTGAGCAATTACAATATCATTTTCTGATGGTACTAAAACGCCCGAAGGATGGTTGTGGATAACCACATTGCTACGAGATGCATGTTCCCTGACTAAAGGAACTGAAAATTCATTTCCCCTGGCAATGACCGAGACTTGTTCAACGATTAGACTCTTATTAGTTTTTCCAATAAAAAACACCTCATTTTCATGCGCGGTTTGAATTTCACGTCGTATTGTTTCTATGATTTGTGGGGCAATGTAATCTTCAATGTTCATATACTAACAAATTTTTGTAAGTGATCAAAGCGCAATGGCTAGTTAAATAAAATAGCTCGCTACGGTAAATAATGTTAAATGTTTCTTGCTGAAAAAACAAAGATTTAATCTGTAATATTACAGACTGTTATCGTGTAACATTATTTAACATTAGTATATAAGGTAGCTATTACTTCTAGGAACAAATTTTTCGTTAATCCAATTTATTATATTCTTCAGATTTATCAATTAGTTGTTTTTTTTTATACCAGTTTTTTTTTCAAAAGCCATTTGGTTTTGTATTTCAATCGGATCAAGCATGTTTTTAATACGCTTGAGTTGTTGTTTGGTTTCTTCTGTGATAACTTCAGATTCCATAATTCTCTGAAACGATTTTTTGGTTGGATCAAATTTTCTGATAATTTTAGACTTAATTCTTTTCTTTATGATCATTACTGTTTTTCTGATAAACTGGGTCTGGTTAATTGAACAGGATGTTTACGTTGTTGAAAATGTCTCACCAGAAGCCAATTTAGAACAGTGAATTAAATAAATTAGCCATTTTGTTGAATTAGTAATGTTGATTATATTTGAGTTAAGAAATATAAAATGGGACAGTTATTTAATTCACGTCTTTTAAGAATTCAGAGTCATTTAAAAAAGTAGAACATACCAATTTTTATCTTGCATTTAAAAGTATAAAAATGTATATTTATGATTATTTTTCCGGTACAATTAGGAGGACGTAATGGGCAAGATTATTTGCATTGCCAACCAAAAAGGTGGTGTTGGCAAAACTACGACAGCCGTAAATTTATCAGCTTGCCTGGCAGTTGCAGAATGTCCCGTTTTATTGGTAGATATCGATCCGCAGGCTAATACAACAAGTGGACTTGGGTTTGATGCAAAGAAGATAACCAAAAGCATTTACCATGTTTTGATCAAAGGCGTTGACATAGATGAAGTTATTATAAAAACTCAATTACAATATTTGGATTTATTACCTTCAAATGTTGATCTTGTTGGTGCTGAAATCGAATTGGTTTCAGCAATGTCACGGGAAAGAATTTTAGAGGGAATACTTCCTCAAATAAAGGACAGATATAAATATGTTTTTATTGACTGTCCGCCATCTTTAGGATTATTAACCCTGAATGCCATGACAACCTCGGATTCCGTTTTGATCCCGATTCAATGTGAATATTATGCTTTGGAAGGTTTGAGTCAATTATTAAATACTATTCGATTGGTTCAGAAGCATTTGAACACTCGTTTAGAAATTGAAGGAGTGTTGTTAACAATGTATGATGGCAGACTTAACCTTTCCAGGCAGGTCGCTGAAGACGTGAAACGTTTTTTTGACAAAAAAGTTTATAATACAATGATACATCGAAATGTCAGAATAAGTGAAGCCCCGAGTTTTGGCAAGCCAATTATTTTATATGATGCTGTATCTACAGGTTCAGAAAATTATATGAGTTTAGCAGAGGAATTTATTAAGAATGGTCAGTAAGCGTTTGGGAAAAGGCCTTCGCGCACTGATTCCAGACATACCTGAGGAAGAAACTGAAGAGCGTAAAAATTCGATTCAGGACATTGAAGTATTCAAGATTAAGCCAAATCCATTTCAGCCTCGAGAGAATTTTGATGAGGTAACGCTGGAGAGCCTAAAAAATTCTATCGCTGAAAAAGGGATTATTCAGCCCGTTACTGTCAGAAAAGTTGAAGATGGATACGAACTGATTGCGGGTGAACGAAGATTACGTGCAGTTACGGCTCTTAATTTTGATAGTGTTCCTGCTTATGTTCTGGATGTTGATAGAGATGAAGAAATGCTGGAGCTATCTTTAATTGAAAACATCCAGCGGGAAGATCTAAATCCGATAGATATTGCAAAGGCATATAATAAATTACTAGTTGATTGTAACATGACGCAGGAAACTGTGGCGAAACGTGTTGGAAAAGATCGTTCCACAGTCGCTAATTTCCTTCGATTGTTGAAACTCCCACAGCGAATTCAGGGAAGCCTCAAGGTCGGTGAGTTAAATATGGGGCATGCTCGCGCATTGATTACAATCGAAAATGAAGAATTGCAAAATAATTTATGGGAACGGATCGTTAAAGATAAATTATCTGTAAGAGATGTAGAGAGGCTTGTAAAACAGAGTACGAGGGAAAAAAATAAACAAAAAACACGGGAAAAAGAAAAATCGTTGTATTTGTTAGAGATAGAAGAAAAACTTAGAGATAGATACGGTACTCAGGTTAGAATTAAAATGGGAAAAAAAGGCGGGAGCATCGAAATAGAATTTTATTCACAAGAAGAATTAGAACGACTATTGGAAATAATGCAATAATAAACTCGGCTTAATCATAATGGGGGTAGGCATTACAACTATGAAAAAGAGAAAAAAAAGAACAAAACATTTGTCTGTATTAATTATTCCAGATGACTATTCAGATCCATTAACCTTCAAAATTAGTTCCAAGATGGCAAAAATTTTGATGGTAATAGCATCTGTACTTATTGTTCACATACTGACAGGAATAGTTTTTTACTATAAATTTTCAGTAACTAACCGTTATTGTGAACAGTTGGAGCGTGAAAATATTAATTTGAAAGAGGATAATAGAAAAATTAATCAATTGTACGATACAGTCGAGGATTTCATTCAGTTTAATAGCAGGTTACGAAATGCTTTGGGAGTCGATCAGGGTTTTGAGATCAGTGATCGGAAAAAATCCCAGGTTATGAATACTTTTAGAAGAAATATAAATATGGTGTCCGATAACGAGGTGAATGGTGATAACTTTCCCCAATATGAAAATGTAACATTAAATAATAAAGGAAATTTAAATTTTCTCACAAGATCGAAGAGTAGTTATCATAAATTTGCAGAAAATACTCCGACCTATCTGCCAGTGGAAGGTTTATTAACAAGAGATTTCAGAAAGGGTGATTGGTTTCTTCCCAATCATCTGGGTATCGATATCGCAGCTAGCCGTCAAACCAGTGTTCATGCTGCTGCTGATGGAGTAGTCATTTTTGCAAATTGGACAGAAGACCTGGGTAATTTAATTATTCTTTACCATTTCAACGGCTTTTTTACTTATTATGGTCATAATCAGCTTTTGTTGAAGAAAGAAAATAGCCTAGTAAAAAAAGGGGAAACTATTGCATTAGTGGGTAGCTCCGGTCGCAGCACTGCCCCACATCTTCATTTTGAAGTGTGGAAGGATGGTGTTCCTGTTGATCCAAAACAATATTTATTAGCATTTCAAAACAAATAATCAAGAACTTGTAGTTACTATTTTATAAGGAGAAACGACCTTGGGCAAGAAAGATGATAGCGTGATGGCAAGATCAGGTGATCTGAATACAATTGTTGGGAAAGGATCATCTTTAGAAGGTACCTTAAAGGTTGAAAACAGTTTAAGGGTTGATGGAAGAATTAAAGGTCATGTTACGACCACGGACTCTTTGGTTATTGGAAAAGAAGGCGAGATTGAGGGCGAAATTATCGCGAAAAATGCGATCATCGGTGGTCGTGTCAGAGGTAAAATTAGTGCGACCGGAAAAGTAGTATTAGAAGCAAAGGCATTTTTCCAGGGCGAGATGAAAACTGCTCGTTTAGTAATCGATGATGGCGCGATATTCGATGGTCGCTGCTCGATGCAAAGAGATGGCAAATTGCCGTTTGAACCCAAGGTGAGTGATTCTCACTTAAGCCAGGAACTTAAAAATTTAAAGCAAAAACCGGATACAAAATCATGATATAAGGGGGCGGTAATTTAGTTACCTTTTTTAATCTTACACAATTATTGTTATTATTAAAGTTGGAATAAAACAGAAAAATATTTTATTTATTCTCACCCCTAAGTGTTAAAAATTATTTATATCATTGATTTTTCTTTAAAATTATTTTACCATCACTAATAAATAAAAGCCCTCGCGGAGTTTTTTTGTACTTTCGAAACTTATCTTTTATTGGTTATAAAATTAAGTATAAGTTATAGAAGTTAAAAAAAACTACTGGAGGGTTTTTTGCTTCACATTCTCTCTCCAAATTGTCTACCTATTATAATTTAACAAAAAATTGTTATTTATTTTTCCGCTATTCATCTTTATAACAGGTATTATTTATTGTAGCTTACTATTATTGGACATCTCAAGTAGAGTTTAGGTTTGGATTTCATTAAAAACGAAAGTCGACTATATATAAACAAAAAGAGTCAATTACAATGATGATGATTTTCCAGATGTCATAAATTATTAGTCAAAGTTATTAAATTGTTATTAAATTAAATATAATTATATTAATTTAATGTAATTATGATAAAAACGATTGTTTCTTTAGCTATTACAAAAATTTAAAAAAACTTTTATTGACTAAGTCGGAAAAATGTTATATAATTAGAAGTCGAGAAATTTTAAAATCGATAAAGTTGACCATGAACTTATTAAACATGGAAAAAAGAAGTCGTTATGAAAAATAATATTTCAGTAGTAGGGGCATTTATCTTTTTGGGGGTGATAGGATTATTGTCCATAAACGGATATGCCATTTCTAAAGTAAATACTAATAGACCAGATAAACATAATGATATTCATATTGATTTTGAAACCAGATTAAAATTTTATCTTGATTTAAAAACTAAACGTTTTCTAAAAAAAATGTCTACCAAGGAAAAATTGCTGATGGAGATGATTCAAAGCGTCACCGGTGAAATTCAAGCGCGAGGTAAATCGGGCATTATAGAAGGAGACAGTGGTTTTGATTTAATATATGGTAAAAGTGAAGATATTTTGAGACAATATGAAGCAGAAATTCAATCTATTAAGGAAATAATAGATGAACTAGAAAAATTAGAATTGACTGTTCAAAAAAGTGATGATTTGAAAATTTTAGAAGAAGTTGAGCAGCTAAAAGATCACCTTTTAATAGTATTGGATGATCAAAAATTAACCAACCAGCGATTGACAAAACACCAGGTCGCTGAAATGATTAAAAATTATTCAGATGAGATAAATCAGATTCTAAAAATTTATGAAAATATTGATCATTTTCAGAAAAAAGCAACTTATATTGGTGATGTAGAAATTGTTAAACAGTTAAATCAACAAAAGCAACGAATTCTTGAAATTCTTGAAAAGAGCCGCATTGCAGGTCCTTCTCCTGATAAAGTTGTTGATAGTTACATTAAAGAAGCGGTTTCAATAGTTGATATATTAAAAAAAATCGACTTGATGGAGGAACAAACAGATACTACTCTTAAGATGGACATTAATGAGGTGAGGAACAGCATATTAGCCAGCATCGATAAAAGGGTGCTTGAATTATTTGGATATTTTGATAGTGAAGATTACAAAGGAACGACTTTATCTGAATATTTTAAAATCTGGAAAGCTGAGCGTATTACCCAATACCAGATGAAATTTACTAATTACAGAATCATAAGGGATAATCTTATAAACACTGCTAACCATGAAGAACGGAATCGCATGCTGGAAAGAGAAATCACTACGGCATTGCTTAATTATTCAAATCAACAATATGAACTGGCAGAAATGCAATTTCAACAGATTTATAGTGCTTACAGGGATTATTATACTGATCTTGATGGTGTAATTTTTTACAAAAGTGAAGCGAATTTTGCCAATCACTATTATGATGCTGCTCAAGAGGGATATTTGAAAATCATTAATGATTATCCAAATTCACAATATGAAGGTCAATGTTATTTACGATTAATGGTGATCAGTTATACGTATGGTTGGAATGAAGAATTTTTTAAATATTTTGATAAGGTTAAGGATTGTCTAAACATTGAGAGAGGAGATTTAAATAAAGCAAAATATCTCGCTGCTTATTTACATGCCTGTGAAAATCGATATCAAGACGCAAAAAGAATACTTGAAAATATTAACGATGCTTCAAAATATTATTTACCGGCCCAATATTTACTGGGGATTGTGTATACAAATTTACAAAAATATACCCAGGCAAAAAAAATATTTGAAAAAATCATTGATCAAAAAAGCTATCCCTGGACTGATTTAAACTATTCAATTTTTAAAAATGAATCATTGCTAAAATTGGGTTATCTCCATTATCAACGAGGTGAATACGATAAAGCAGCTTCTTATTTTGATCAAGTTTCAAAAGGCTATGAAGCTTATGATGCCAGTTTGCTAGGTCAGGCATGGACAAGTTTAAAGAAAGGTCAATATGATAATACAATTAATAAGGTTGATTTGATATGCAATAATTATCTTTTATCGAATTATGTTTATGAGGCATTAGTTCTGTCGGCTCATTGCAAAAGGATTCAAAACCGTACTAATGAGGCAATGGAAAATTTAAGGTATGTTGCTAATGCTAAACATGTTCTTGGCAAAGTTCAGGAATACAATGAAGAGAGAAAACTAATATTAAAACAATTAGATGAACTTGAATTCTTAGAGGAGAATATTCTCGAACATCAAAATAAAAAGTTATACCCACAAGTTGTTAAAATACGTGATTTGATAAATGATGCGCTGTTATCTTTCCGTTATCGAGGGGCAGTGAGTGGTCGCCAATTAGAAGAATATAATGATGAACGTAAGATACTCATTCGCCAGATCGACGAATTCGATTCAATAATTAAATATGCCCAGGATCAGAAAAATAAGGAACTGTTAGCTGATGCAATAAAACAGCGAAACAGACTTGTTTCTATTTTAGAGAAATATCAATTGAACCACAAGAATTCTGGAATGAGCTATTTTCTTGATTATCCTTTAGCGACCAGGGAAGGTGGAATAATTTATCGTCGTGGTATTATTAATAAACTTATTAATGATTTGGTTTATGAAAAACAACGCGTTCAAAAAGACCTTGAAATGATTACCCAATTGATGACCCTGAGTAACGAAAAAACAAGATTAGATGCCACTATTGACCTGGAAATTATTGAAGAAGATTTGCAGGACTTAAATAATCAATTAAATCAGTTCCAGGTCTGGTTAGCCAATCACAATGTAGAAAATATAAAGACAGAAACAGAAAAATGGGCAAATTTTTCTGGATTTGGGATGAGTGATATAAATTTTGTTTCATATCGTGAACGAATAAATAAAATTGGTAGCTATCAGAAAAATCTTTCATTAATCGACGATATATTGAAAGAAAAAAGACAACAATTAGAAGAACGGATCAGGAGATTTGATGATGAAGTGAGAAAAATACAAAAAGAAATGGAAGCCGAAAAGATAAGATTGGAAAAATTGGAAAAAGAAAAATATTTTCAGGATATTTATTTTGAAACAAAAACTAAAGAAATAGAAATAGAACAGATTGAAAATTTTGATGAAAGTACTTGGTTGCTGAATAAGCAAAGCGGGAAGAAATTTTAGGTAAACAATTTTACCTGATAGGGAAGGGCGATGAGAAAAATAACTATTTTCTGCATTATATTTTTATTTATAATCTTATACCAACTGGTCTTTTCACAACAAGAGAAAACAGTTGAAAGTAAGAGAAAAGTTAAAATTGACTCATTACTGGATAGTTATTCAATAGAAGACATTTTAAAATATCGCGAACATTATCAAAAACAGATTGATTTGCTGAGAGAAGAGAAATTAATGCTTCGTGAAATAGGTATCCATAATGCTGAAAAATTTCTTGCCAATAATCCCGAGAGTAAGATTTTAGATAAAGTGATTATTCGGCTGGCAGAATTGTACTACGAAGTAGCAGAAGATGAATACCTTCAACAAATGCAGGATTATGATCAGAAATTCGAAGAATTTGAAATTTCTGGAGCAGATACTGTCCTGGTTGAACCTTTCAAAGATTTTTCAAAATCCTTAATGTTATATCAAACAATTATTGATGACTTTCCTCATAGCGATTTAGTTGATGATGCGCTTTATAATAAAGGTTTCATTTTTGAAGAAACGGGTAAAATTGATTCTGCCTTAATAATTTATGACTTTATTATTAATAACTTTCATGAAAGTCGTTATGTGCCAGAATCATTAATGCGTATTGGAGAATATTATTTTAATCCTCCGAGAAATGATATAGAGAAGGCTATTGAGTATTACAAAAGGATTCTGGAATACAGGGATAGTCCAAAATTTGATGAAGCCCTTTATCGTCTGGGGTGGAGTTACTATCGATTGAGTAATTACGCTGAAGCGGTATCCTATTTTACACTACTTGCGGATGATATTGAACGAGCCAAGCAGATCGATCCTCATCAAAGATTTTCGAATCCAGCATTACGTGATGAATCCCTCGAATATATTGGCATTAGTTTTCTTGATTTTGGCGGTACCCAAAGAGTAGTAGACTATTTGAATCGCATCGGCGGCAGAACATATGGTGCCGAGATTTTAAAGAAGATCGGTGATGTATACATGTATGAAAAGGAATTGTATGAAAATGCTATCGAGGCATATCAAACGCTTCTCAAAATGTACCCCGATCATGAAGAAGCCCCTGAAATCCAAAACAAGATTGTTGCTTGTTATCGCTACATCAAAGACGATATGATGGCTTATGTATCAAGAGATAAATTGTTTACTGAATATCGTCCAGGCAGCCCCTGGTGGCAGAACCATAAAGATGAAAAGTTAAGAGAAAGAATATATCATATTACTGAGCAGTCGTTACGAGATAATATTAATTTATTATTTCAACGAGCTGAGGCGAATAGAGATCAGGATCTATATCTCCAGGCTGTCAATGATAGCCGTAAATATCTAAAAACGTTTTATTCAGATAGTAGCGCGCCACTAATTCACTGGAATATGGCTCTCACGATGGATACAAAGCTTAATCAAAAGGATGCTGCATTTGAAGAATATATGAAAATCAGTGATCTTTATTGGAATAGCAAATATCAAAAACTTGCGGCGGAAAATTCGATAGCACTTACTAAAGAGGCAGTTGAAAGTGATACAGCAAAAAAATCTTACGCAGCTATAATTGAAAGTGTTCAAGATTCGCTAAGCGAAACCAGCAGTGTACTATCGATATTGACCTATAAACGATTAGAATTAACCAATAATGAAAAAAAATTAATAAGAGCTTACAATAATTATATCAAATTATTTCCACATGAACCCGAAACAGCTACGATTTTAGCAAATGGAGGTGCTCTATTTTACAACAACAATCAATTTAAAGAAGCACTGCGATATTTCAATACGATTGTTAAACATTTTCCAACCAGCGAAGATATAAATAATGTCAACTATACGATATTAGAAAGTTATTTCGGAAAACGAGATTTTAAAAGTGCCGAGATCATAGCGCGAAAATTAAAGAACACCCCAGGTGTTTCTCCTGAATTAGCCCAAAAAGCAAGATCTCGATTGGCAGAATCTATTTTTCTTGCCGCAGAGGTTTATGCTGACTCTGCTGATCATCTACAGGCAGGAAACGAATATTTACGAGTGGTGCGCGAAGTCCCCAATGCAGAATTTGCTGATCTGAGTCTATTTAACGCTGCATTGGAGTATGATAAAGCAAAAGAATTTAGCAGGGCGGTGGAGACTTATAATTATCTAATTGAAACACGTCCGAATTCCAAATATCTGCTTGACGCGATGAACAATTTGGCTTACGATTATGGGGAAATGAATGAGCCAAGGAATGCAGCTTTGAGTTATGAGCGATTAGCCACGACGGCAAATGACTCAGCCCGTGCCCATGATGCTTTATTCAATGCCAGCTTCTTTTTTGTTAAAGCAGAAGAATGGGAAGACGCTATTCGTGTTAACAAATTGTTTGTTCAAAAATATCCAAATTCAGATGATGCTGACGACTTATATTATGATATGGCGACATACTATCTCAAATTAGATAAACTTGACGAAGCTAATCAAATTTATGGTGAATATGCAAGACGGTATCCAAATTCACCACGAGTAATAGAAACATATTTCCAGCGTGGTGAATTTTATCGTTCTAAAAATCAGATAAATAAAGCAATAGCTGAATATAATAATGCAGTTAGCAAGAATGAAGAATTCCATAAGAAGAAATTAGAGAATAACGATTATTATGCTGGTGAAGCTTTATTTCAATTAACAAAATTGAAATACGACCAGTACGATAGAATTGAGTTTATCTTGCCACGAACAAAATTAGATCAGGATAAAAAGCAAAAGAGAGAATTGTTAATTGAGATCGTTGACGGATTTACAAAGGTTGCTTCTTATGGTACGCTCAGGTTATATGAAGCGACATATAATATCGGTGGGGCTTACGAAGAATTTGCATTAACCTGGGCAAAGCAAGAAATTCCGCCAATGGAAGAAACGAGACGAATCATTACCCAAAAGGAAATTAATGAAACTACTGCTGAACTTTATGGTAAAGCCGAAGATTCATACAAACAGGCGGTCAAAATATTAACGCGTTTAGCGGATGAGTATGAAAGTTCACTCGTTGGTTCTGATAGTTCGATAACGCAAGCTGAATTCATAAAGATAGTCAACAAAGATAGTACACTGCGTGTTGCTCGAAGATGGATTGATCTATGTAAAGAAAAAATATCAGAAATTATCTATGATATTGCTGAATTGAATTTTTCAACGGTTAATGCATTTTTAGAAGCACCGATTCCTGAGGGTTTGAATAACGCGGCGGAAATGGAGTATCGAAGACAGGTATTGGGTAAAGCTATCACACCATTGATTCAGGAAATCATAGATGCTCATGCAAGAAATGTCCGTGAATCCTGGAAATTAGGACTTGAAAACCAGTGGGTCAAGCTTTCTCGACAAAAAATCTTGACCTCCAATAATTTATTGGCATCTGAATATAATAATTTAGCACATAAATCCTTAGAGCTTTACCGGACGAGTCTTGAAGACTATGCAAAGTTAATTGAGCAGGGAGGTATGACATCTAATGGAATGGATGCAATTACACTTTCTGATCAGATGGCTAATTTAATTGACCTTAGTCTAGCATTTGCAAGAGTAACAACCGAGGTGTATAACAAAACATTGGATAAAGCGGCTCAAGAGAATATAAGTGATCCTATTGTTTCCGAGACGAAAGAAAAAATATTAAAAGATTTGTATCTCATTGCACAAACAACACATTCCCTTACGGACATCACAAATTCAAATCGAAAGAGATATGAAAAACTTTTTGAAGATACTAATAAGATTGAATATGAAGAAGCTTTATTTACTTTAGAAGATAACTATTTTTCATTTAAAGAAAGTACGCAGGAACTACTTGAACTGGGTTATCAAATTTCTCAAGAACTGAAAATATCCAATCAATGGGTATCTAAAATTATGTTGGCTTTGGTTCAGGTGAACCCTGAACAATATTGCTCAATACTGGATCTAAAGTCAAAAACAGCTCAGATTGTTACCGATAATACATGGAAAGCAACAGATAAATATGTTGAAGGTTGGGTGAACCCGGAGTTCAACATTTCTAGCTGGGATCAAGCTTTTTTTGTAACTGAGAGTAAAAACATTTATCAAGGCAATCTTCTCCCAATCTGGTTTTCAAATGTTGATACTAATGGTTGTGTGACAGATACGAGTAAATTAAATTTAACTTTGGAAACAGATTCAATTGGTCAGGTAAAAAGCCATCCAGATTCGTTATCAGCTGATTCAACAAAGGTTTTTGATTCGAATCAGTTGTTCATAAATAAAAAATATCAAATTATTAAAATAACGAGCAAGCGGGTTTATTTCAGAAAGAAGTTTTCGATTGTTGGATTACCAGTATCTGCTGACATTAAATTGGTTGTTGATGATTCATATAATGTCTTCTTGAATGGTGAATATATTGCTACATTCACCACCAGTGATTCAACATGGCGCAAAGAACATACCCATCAACTCACTGATAATCTGGTTGAAGGAGATAATTTAATTGCCATAGAAGGAATTGATAATGATGCCACGGGCGGTGGAATGGTTGCTATAATCACTGTGAAGTCATTACCCGGTTGGATTGATAAAAAGCAACAAATTCAGCTTGAAACCAGTGATATTAAAATAAGACAGAATCTTGTGATGGATAAGTATATAATCATGTATTAAGAGGTGATGTTAAATGAATTGCTGGACTAAAAGTTTTATTTTGGGGGTATCATTAAATTTGTTATTTGGATACCTTGAAATAGGGAATGCCCAAACTACAAAACAGAAGGCAGATACCACCAGAAATACTATCAAAGTTGATACAACAAGCAAGAGCATTGATTTCATAAATATAGAGGAAGAAATTGAACTTTTGGAAATCAATATTGAAGCTGTTATAGAAAAGCCACGTGTTGCAATTCTTCCTAAAAGGATTGAACCACAGTTAGGAGAAATGGAATTTGTTGATCGTTCATTTGAAAACGAGTTGAAAAAAGTACCTGATAAACCGATGATTATTGACAGCCGATTATTCACACCTAAAAAGATAGAAGATTTAAAGCAAAAACTTCTTAACAAAAAGAAAAACTTAGATAGAAATAAATAGGTTATATTAATAGTTAACATTAGAAAGTACTAAAAAATGATTTTAAACAAATTATGGAGGTTGTCTGATGGCTGATGTCCTTAAAAATTTTAGTACAACATCAACGGGGTGGATGTTTATGTGGGTTTTACTGGTGGCTGCAATTTTTATGGTAGCCCTGGCAATTGAACGTGCCTATTATATTATGGTGAGATCAAATATCAATGCGCCAAAATTTATGGCAGAAATTCGAAAGCTTGTTAAGGCAGGTGATTATAAAAAAGCATTATCATTATGCAATTCTGCCAAAAATAAGGCTCTTGCCCAGGTCGTTATGGCAGGATTGAGAAAGGTCAGTGAAAGTGAGACCATCGACTTCCGTACCATACAGAATTCTGTTGATGAAGGCACATTGGAGGTTATTCCAAAACTCCACGAGCGAACTGGATATTTAGCAATGATTGCTAATGTTGCAACTTTAATCGGATTGATGGGAACAATTTACGGATTAATCGGTGCCTTTAAATCTGTTTCGGCACCAGGAATTGATGCAACTGAAAAATCTCGTATGTTGGCTGCAGGTATTTCTGTGGCAATGAATACGACTTTAACTGGATTGAGTATAGCGGTTCCTTCAATCCTGATTTATACTTTTCTACATAATAAAACAGTTAAAATTATTGATGAAATTGATGAACACACTGTGAAGTTAATTAATTTAATTACAGGGAATCAATAATTATGGCATTTAGACCATCATATCGAAGGAGTCATTCTGCAGAAGAAATTGAAATTAATATGACACCGGTTATGAATTTAATGGTGGTATTAATTCCTCTGTTACTATCATCTGCGCAATACATAAAGATTGGGGTAATTGATTTGAATTTACCTCCAGCAGTAGGTACCTCAGTTAGCCAGTTAGGAGCACCAAAAGAAGCAGAAAAAAAACTTGATTTGGCTGTGACTATTACTGATCAAGGTTTTTATCTTTCAAGTTCTCTGGCTATATTGAAAAATGTTGATGGAGAAGGTCCTACAATTCCATTAAATGAAAATGGCGAATATGATTTTCAAGAATTATCCAGGAAATTATATGAAATAAAAAAGAAAGCATTGGCTGATTTTTCTGATACTGAGAAAATAGTAATCCAGGCAGAACCTGACATTAATTATCAGTTGCTTGTAAACACTCTGGATTCAGCTCGTTCCATTACTATGGAAGACAGAACCTATACATTGTTTCCAGAGGTTTCTCTGGCTGCAGGGGTTATTTAGACAATTACAATGCCTATATTAACGATTTTCTATTAAAATCTATTTTGAGATACAACTCAATTAAAAATCTAATTGTCAACTGACAATTTAATTAATGTGTTAATGGTTAACATTTAAGAATAATCCAAATTAATAAGTTGGAGAGGCTCATGGCTTTTATTCCTTCTCGTATAAAAAAGCATGATACGAATCCAGGTAAAGTTCGATTGACTTTGACCTCTATGATGGATATGTTTACCATCATTTTAGTATTTTTATTGAAGACTTATTCTACAGATGGAATGTTAATTCAACCATCAGAATATCTCACATTACCATCCTCGACAATTGAGAAATCACCTGAAGTAGCTCTGGATTTGGTGATTTCAAAAGAATGGGTTATGGTAAACCACGAACCAGTAGAAAAGGTGGCTGATATTCTATTTAATGAAGGCTTAATAATTAAAAGCCTTCAAGAAAAGTTAGAGGTCTATGCCCGAGAAGCGAAGAGAATGGAAGAATTGTATGGAACGAAATTTTCTGGAAAAGTAACCATTCAGGGTGATAAGGAAATTCCGTATCGACTTTTGGTGAAGGTGATGGCGACGTGTGGAAAATCTGAGTTTCCAAACATGAGACTGGTGGTCTATAAAAAGGATTATTATTCAAGTAATTGATCTTGAACCAAATGAAAAGAGGTCGATGTGAGCAATCAAGGTGGAAGCCCTTTTTTTAATACGAATGAGGAAATTAATAGGGATTTATGGGTGGATGCCAGCTATGATTATTTCCCTAAGGATTTTGAACGAAATTTTAGAGATGTCTTCGATAAACGTTTTTTATTAATCTGGATGGTGACATTTATCGTCCACTTTTCTACTGCCCTTTATTTTTCTATAAATCCACCCACTTCAGGATATCATCGTTCGGAGATAGATCGCATCCAAAAACAATTTGCGACTCTTGTTTTAGAAAAGGAAATTGAAGACCAACCTGTTGAACCAGAAATTTTTCCAATGGAAAAGATCGTCACAAAAACAGGCCCACTTTCATCTAATGATTTGAGGGGAAAAGAAACTGGATCAAAAGGCGGAATTCAGTCAGAACAGGTCGGAGAAACGACAGTCGCATCTTCAGCTAAATCACAGAATATTGGCAGTTCTGCAGGAACTGATAAATGGCGAGCGCCGCGAGATCAGATTTCCCAGGAAGTTAGCTCGAAAGGATTATTAGGATTATTGACTGGTTCCGGCAATAATGCCAAAGGTGAAACCGTATCAGATGTATTAGGTGAAGCTGCAAATACCCAGAATAATTTCGACAGGGTAATGGGAGATTTAAATGGATTGAAAAAAACTGGCAAATCTACCTCGGGATCGATCTTGAATCAAGGTAGCAATCGTCGTAGTCAAAAGGGAATACGATCTACTGAGGGTGGTCGAATCGATAGTTTAATCTCTGGAAAACAACAAGCAAAATCAACCAATATTTACAGGAAAGGGAATATTGTTGTTGAACAAGTTTCTAGAATTGCCGACGAGAGAGGAATTAAATCAGAAAGCCGGGACTCTGATAAAGTTTCTGAAGTTATTAATCGTCACAACTCTTCGATTCAATACTGTTATCGCCGGGAATTGAAGCAAAATCCTGATTTGAAAGGAAAATTAGTTATTAGATTTACTGTAACCCCGGCAGGGACTGTTAAAGATGTTAAATTGATTTCTTCAACTTTAAACAATCCAAGAATTGAACGATGTGTTATCATGCGAATTAAACGATGGGATGATTTCGGTCAAATTGATCCTGCCAGGGGGGATGCAACTTTTCGTCAGGTTTATACATTTGGTTATTAACTAGTTAAGATATAACAATTAATTTCACATAAAAATTGATTAATCAACAGCTTTATTTTTTAATTGTAAATTATCCTTATATTTTATAATAAGATTTTTTTTATAAGTCGTTAGAATAAATTCTAGCGACTTTTTTATTTGGATTTTTAACTAGAATGAAATTTGCTATTGATTTTTCAAATAAATATAATTAAATTATATAAACTAAAGTTAAGGAAAATTTAGGCTGTTCTTAAAATGAACTCTTAGGAGATAAATTTGAAGAAAAAAAGAACACATACGTGCGGTGAATTAAACAAAAATCATGAAAATTTAAAAGTGACTTTGCAAGGATGGATCGACCGTAGACGAGATCATGGAGCATTAATATTTATTGATTTACGAGACATCCATGGTAAGACACAAATTGTTTTTGATCCATCTGAAAGTCAGGTGGCATCTTCACAGGCAAAAGATTTAAAACCAGAATACGTTATCAGTGTTACAGGTACTGTCAGATTTCGCCCAGAAGGCATGGTGAATGAGCAGCTAGCTACTGGTGAAATTGAAGTGGTAGCAGAAGACTACGAAATTTTAAATCTATCCAAAACCACTCCTTTCTTAATAGTTGATGACGTGGACGCTTCAGAAGAGCTTCGATTTAAATACCGATATCTTGACCTTCGTCGTCCCGAAATGCAAAGAAACTTAATTATCAGACATCGCGTTGCGCAGCTCGTTAGACAATATCTTGGTGCACATGACTTTTTAGAAATTGAAACACCTTTTTTAATGCGGAGTACACCGGAAGGGGCTCGAGATTACCTGGTTCCAAGTCGCCACCATAAAGGAAAATTTTATGCTCTTCCTCAATCTCCACAGACGTACAAACAGATTTTAATGGTAGCTGGGTATGATAAATACTTCCAAATTGTTAAATGTTTTCGTGACGAAGATTTGAGAGCGGAAAGGCAGCCTGAATTCACGCAAATTGATATGGAGATGTCTTTTGTGGACGAGACCGATGTGTTTCGAATTGTTGAAGGTATGATGAAGCATATCTTTGAACAACTGTTACAGCTAACTTTACCGACTCCTTTTCAGATCATGTCGTACGATATAGCAATGGCTAGATACGGGACAGATAAACCAGATGTTAGATTTGGTTTGGAGATCAGTGATATTAGTTCAGTGGTTGTTGATTCCAAATTTAAACTGTTCTCAGGAATTATAAAAGATGGGGGGATAGTTGCAGGAATTAATCTAAAAGGATGTGATGTATATTCACGCAAACAAATTGATAATCTGAATCAGTTTATTGTTGATCTAGGCGGCAAGGGAGTATTAACGGCTAAGGTTAAATCGGATGATTGGGATTCATCGTTTGGTAAGTTTTTAACTGAAAGAATGATAACAGACATTAATATACTTATGCGAGGAGAACCAGGAGATTTGTTGATCTTTATTGCAGGTGAACAGCTTCAAACTTTAAATTTATTAGGTCGACTAAGGCTAAAATTAGCAGCCGATGAAGGATTGATAAATGAAAATGAATATCGACCTGTTTGGATTACGGAATTCCCATTATTAGAATATGATGAAGAAGAGGCTCGCTATGTGGCAATGCATCATCCGTTTACTTCTCCTAAAATTGAAAATTTCAATTTACTAGAATCTGACCCTGGTAGTATCCGAGCCAGGGCTTATGATTTGGTTTTAAATGGTTATGAAATTGCTGGAGGTAGTATTCGTAATCATAACTACGAAAACCAGATGAGAGTTTTTTCACTACTAAAGATTAATGAAAACGAAGCAAGGGAAAAATTTGGTTTTCTTCTTGATGCCCTGCAATATGGTGCACCGCCGCATGGTGGAATTGCTGTTGGTTTTGATCGGTTAGTGATGATTTTAGCAAGAGAAAAGTCGATTAGAGAAGTCATTCCATTTCCCAAAACAACAAGCGCGCTTTCTTTGATGGATAGTTCACCTGCTGCGATTGATGAAAAGCAACTCAAAGAGCTTGGCTTAAAGATTGACATTCAATAACTTATTTATTTTAAAAAAAAAACTTAGAATCACATTTTTTTCTTGACAATTAACTTTTTTTTTGTTATTATTAATTGATTTATAAGGTTAAACCGATTAAACTTTAAATTAAAATCAGTTATATTCGAATCACTTCTACAGCAACCAAAAAGCTAGTTTGGAGGGAGAGGGGTTATCTATTTATATAAAACAGTTATTATAAAAAACTAAATTTAATATACG
>Ga0209427_10001168_pt1 | contig 29796 bp, 27 predicted proteins | sample DeeMarSWOR136_30_FD_187465 | JGI IMG/M metagenome (GOLD analysis project Ga0209427, IMG submission 187465) | Marine sediment microbial communities from White Oak River estuary, North Carolina - WOR-1-36_30 (SPAdes) (version 2) | ecosystem: Environmental > Aquatic > Marine > Intertidal zone >...
TATTTATCTATTTTGTCAATAGGTTTTACTTATAAAATTACCAAAATAGCTTGGATCTATTATAACAGCCGTTTTTTCCCTGTCAATATTACTAAAGTAGCGTGTTATAAGTGGGACAAAATCCCCTTGCTCTAATAGAACAATTGTGCTAATTTATACACAATTATGGATTTACTTATGAACTCTATAAGAGTTATCAATGATATTCACTTTCGTCATTGCCAGAGGCTGAGATTCCTCTTTTCACTGGGAACAAGCTCCGCAATCTTTAAGGAAAGGAGATTGCCACGCCCCGATAAGTCGGGGCTCGCAATGACAAACATAAATGGCAGAACAATAGCAGACCCAAAGTTGTTGAATCATAGAGGAAAACACAAGCTGAAATAAGCAGGGAGCGAATAGTGGCAGAAAAGCTGATATGGGATCTATTGCCCGAGGAATATCCCTACCAGGATGAGGGCTGTGAACTGTTTCCCTCCTGTCTTAACTGTCCATTTCCTGATTGCCTTAAAGAAGAGCCCTGGGGGAAGGAAAAGTTCTTAAAGCGCAGGCGGGCCGAGAGGATGAGGGAATTGAAGCAAGAAGGGAAAAGCGTTAAGGAGATTGCCCGCATATTTGAGGTGAGCCCGAGAACAGTGCAGAGATGGCTGAAGGCGATCGCAATTTAAAAATTAAAAGTCAAAAATCAAAATGACAAGTCAAAATGTAAAAACTGAACAAACCCAAATGTCAAAATCGGAATGACAACTGAAATCCAAAGGCTTGAATGTCAAAACTAGTCCTTTTGTCATTTGTATTTTAAGCTTGATTTGAAATTTGAGCTTTGTCATTGGCCAAGGAGAGAGCCGACGCCATGCTCCGCACTCAACAAACCCAAGGAACTCAAGGAACTCTTGTCGTTCCCACCAACGTTGGCCAGGAGATCCTCGATGTCGTCGGGGTTACCGATGAACGCTGCGGGATATCCGGAGAAAAATTATCGGGTCCAGGCCATCTAGACCCAATACGACCGCCGCCAAGTGCGCTATAAGCAGACACTAATACTGGGAGCTCTGTGATTTGTTTTTGATTTAGCCGATTAATGCTTGCTTCAAATCATTGAGCCTGGGGGTAAAATCTTCAATGAGCCGCTGCCGGGCTAGTTGCCATTGGTGGTCGGCTTCGATATTGATAGCACCCACTGCTGTTCCTGAGATTCTCAACTGGTGCAGGCTTTCCCTGTAGTTGCTTTCCAGTTCCTGTCTTATCTTTTGTTCTGCCTCTTCATACTCTTGAACAAGCTGGCCTATTTCTTCTGCATTTGGCTGCAATTCAGGCGCTAAGCTGCTTATCGCCTCGATTACGTTTTTACTGCTATTTATAACCTTGGTAGTTGCAAACTCTATAGTCTCTACTAGGCGCTCGATTACAGTTTGCTTTATTTGGTCTCTCTCCGTTTCTTCGTGCTTGTTTAACTCCGCAGTCAAATTCATTCGTTGGGGATTGTCCAGCCATTTTTGTGCCAGCACCTGACCGATTTGGCGATACCCCTGCCTTTCTTGCTGTTCCTTTTCCTCAGCTGACAGCTTGCCCAATTTATTTGCTCTCTCTTGAGCAATTTCCCAGGCACTCTTTAGCTCACCCATTCAGGCCTTCCGTTTATTAGCATTAGCAGTGCATTTTAGCCTATAATATGGAGAGGATTCAACAGAGTGAGTTGGGGTAATAGTGATGATTTATCATAAATCTGTAAAGGTAGGGGAAAAATCTTATTGTTATATATGGCAGGGCAGAGGAAATAACTGCAATGCCATTCTCTGGCCATCGGTTTTAAGGGGGGAGCATCCGCACGTATTGGTTGACCCCGGTCATGTCAGGAATGAACTCGGGGAGCCCTGTTTTGATTCACTGGCTCAGGCTATGGAGAGGGATGGCTTCAAAATGGAGGATATTGGTCTGGTTATTGGCACCCATAGTCATCCTGACCATATTGAAGCTGCTGAATTGGTGGTGGAAAAAAGTGGTGCTTTGTTAACTTTGTCCCGTGAGGAGGCTGAATTTTATGACACGATGGGGAAGATGTTCTTTCAAGCATTCGGCGGTAAGCTGCCGCAGGTCGATCCCTTCTTTTATCTTAAGGAAGGTGATTTGTCTCTGGGGGCGAAAGATAATAGAGCAGAGGTCAAGGTCTTCTTTACCCCGGGGCATTCTCCCGGTTCTATTTCGCTTTATCTGGAAGGGGATAAGGTATTAATCAGCGGTGATGTGGTCTTTGCTGGCAGCGTAGGCAGGACTGACTTCCCTGGTGGCAGCCCTTCCGTGCTGCGGAAGAGCATTGATGCGCTGTCTCAGCTTAATGTGGAATATCTTGTACCAGGTCATAGCACTGAAATGGGCAACATAATTGCAGGCAAGGATCAAGTAAGGCGTAACTTTTACACGGTCAAGATGTTTATTTAAAATATAGAATGGTGAATTAGTATGGAGACCGACGACAAAATTAAGTACGCTCTGGAGCACACGGAATTGGTCCGGGCACCACGACAAGAACTGGACACCTTTGGTAGTTCTGTTATTGATTATTACGTTGTCACTGAACTGGTGGGAAACCTTAGTGTGGTCCGGGATGGCAAGGTAATCGCGGAAAGACCCAAAATTGTTACTCCTGCTTACCTCGTAAATATCGAAGGATTTAGCGAGCAAGCAAAAAGATATATAGCTATGATGGCCCGAGAGAGCCCTTACGAATCGGGCATTTTTTATCGATATAAGAACGAACCCAAGGGAATGAACGTTATCTCCGAGCCTATCAGGCAGGTGATAAACAAGCTCAGTTCCCAAATAGAGGAGCAGAATAACCCCTTAAGCACAATAATCAGGGGGGTGGAGGAACTATGGGATGTATCCTTGCTTATGTTCATCTACAACCTGACTACAAAGTCGGTTCGCACTAATATAGCCGAATTTAATCGCAAGGGATTCTTAGATATGGATGCTGCTGGAGTGCCCCAGGGTGCCCGAGATTACATTGAAGAGCTTTTCGAGCAAGCAAGTCGCAACCTTTCCCGAGCCCCGGAGTTGGTGATTGAGTTGAACCGCTGGGGTCTATTCCCGGAATATCAAGACCGTTTCTTTGCCCTGTTCAGACGAAAGTGAGCCCGCCTGAGTCACACCAGTCCCAGGTACCAGTTTAGTATATTACTTCCCCAGAGCAATGTTACCATGGCTGCCACGGCCAGGAAGGGACCGAAGGGGATTGTCCCCCGGCTTTTTCTCCTTTTAGTTATCACCAGAGCTACAGCCACTATGGCACCGAAGATAGCCCCTATAATTATGGAGAAAAAAATCAGAGGAAAGCCAGTAGCCAGACCAATTAAAGCAACTAACTTAACGTCCCCCCAACCCATGCCGCCACGGGAGGCTATGGCAATCAGAAAAAATATGGCAAAACCAATGCCTCCGCCTAGAGCAGCGTTGGCAATTCCGGTAACTAGCCACTGGGTGAGCCAGGGCCGAGGCAATAAAGCCAGAAGTAAGGCCGCAACCATACTGGGATAGACCACCTTGTTTAGTATGAGTCCCTGCTCCAGGTCGATGACAAAAATGACAGTGAATAGACAGACAAAAAAAATCATAATTCCCAGTTCCGCGCTTAAGCCGTAATGCCAGTAAAGGAGAGCGAATATCAGGGCGGTGGCCAGCTCCACCCAGAATAACCTCCGGGGTATAGAGGCCTGACAGTACCGGCAACGACCACGAAGCCTGAGATAGCTAAATACGGGGAAGAGGTCTTTAATGGCTAGCCTGTGCTGGCAAGCTTCGCAATGAGAAGGTGGAAATACAATGGACTTATTCTGGGGGAGGCGGTCGATGCATACGTTCAGGAAGCTCCCTACTATCAGACCCAGGATGGCGAACAGGAATATAAACAGTATTTCCACGGGTGTTTATTGTGGACATATCACGGGCCTGAAGTCAATACTTAACCCGGTGAAATCGGAATTATTGCCATGTGTAGATTCTTCTTACATTATTATTATTAATTATTAATTATTATTATCATTATCTCTACGATGGCGGGAAAGAATCAGAGAGGGGATTTTACCTTCGCCTTGCCTCAGCCTGATCCTATCCATCAAGGTGAGAGGGCATTCTCTTACAGGGAGAGGATTTATACAAAATTATATGGAAGGCTATAATATGGTTGCCAAAATTATATGGCGGTTATGTCTGATGAGTGGGTAAACAAAAAAATCAAGGGTAATATATCAGTGAATTACTATGTTGGGTGCAGTGGCTGGCATTATGAGCACTGGCGTGGGCTTTATTACCCCAGGGAATTGCCCAAGTCTGAATGGCTGCAATTCTACGCTAGGCAATTTACTACTGTAGAGCTCAATAATAGTTTTTATCGTCTGCCTTCGGAGAAGGCTTTCAACTCCTGGCGGGAATCCACACCCGACAACTTCATTTTTGCAGTTAAAGTGAGTCGATTCATCACGCATATAAAAAGGTTAAAGAATTTAGATTCAGCGGTGGAGAACTTTCTATCTCGAGCTGATTTTTTAAGGGAAAAACTGGGTCCCTTACTATATCAACTGCCACCTAACATGAAGCGTAACGACGAGCTATTACAAAATTTCTTATCTTCATTGCCGTCAAAATATCAGCATGTAGTTGAATTTCGCCATGAATCCTGGATTGATGATGTTGTATTCGATATTTTGCGAGGGCACAATGTTGGGTTGTGCGTTTTTGACATGCCTGGCTTTAGCTGCCCCCTGATAGCTACCAGTGATTTTGCCTATATACGTTTCCATGGCAGCGAGGGACTATATTCCAGTTGTTATTCTGATGAAGAGCTTTTCCGATGGGCACAAAGAATTAATCGGCTGGGCCAAAAAGTTAAAGTTGGATATATCTATTTTAATAACGATGCCGAGGCATTTGCGATTAAGAATGCTATAACATTGGGGAATTTTTTAAATAATCCTTAACTTTTTTGGCCACGGCCAGAGTCATGCCTTCTGTCTGGCGGAGCTCCTCTGATGAAGCTTCCTTGATAGCTTTAATTGAGCCAAACTTTTTCAGTAAAGCCTTTTTTCGCCTTGGTCCGATGCCGGGGATGTTATCCAGAGCAGAAGTAGTGACTCCTTTGTGACGCAACCTCCGGTGGTAACTTATAGCGAAGCGATGGGCTTCATCTCTAGCTCTTTGCAGTATATGGAGGGCTGGAGAATCCTTAGCTATATGAACTGGCTGCGAGTCGCCGGGTATAAATACTTCCTCGTTTTCTTTAGCTAGACTGGCCATGGGGATAGAGTCTAGCCCTAATTTTTGCCTTATCTCCAGAGCGGCATTAAGTTGGCCCTTGCCGCCATCAATGAGGACAAGGTCAGGAATGATTGCCCAGGTACCTTCGCCTGTCAGTCCCCGTTTAAACCTGCGTTTCAATGTCTCTTGAATCATGGCATAATCGTCAGCGCCAGCCACAGTTTTGATTCGGAAGCGGCGATAATGCGCTGGTTTAGGCCAGCCCTTTTCTAAAACAACCATGCTGGCCGTGGCCAAATTGCCCTGAATATTGGAGACATCGTAACATTCTATTCTCCGGGGCATTCTGGGCAAGCGCAGTCTTTTTTTTAGCTCTTGTAAGGCAGAGCTTATAACCTCTGCCGTCATATCTTTAGCTTGGGCTAATTCTAAACCTCTGGCAGCGTTTTCAGCTACTATATCCACCAGCTTCTTTTTAGCTCCCCTTTGGGGCACTTGAAGCTTCACCCTGCTCCCCCTTTGCTGTTCAAGCCATTCAGAAAGCACTACTGGCTCGTCCACTGCGTGCTGAAGCAATATTAGCGGTGGGATATGTGAAGCCGAGGCATAGTATTGTTTTACAAAACTGGTAATTATTTGCTTGGGAGACTCGCCCTGGACGCCTTCCATAGTAAAATGGTCTTGGCTAATAAGTTTGTTATTGCGAATAGAAAAAAGCTCGACATAAGCCTGTTTTTCATTTTGTGCCAGACCAATGACGTCCTTTTCTCCCTGTAATGTTATAGCAATCCTCTGCCCCTCTATGACTTTTTCTATGGCCTGAATTTGGTCGCGTAGTAAGGCTGCCTTCTCAAACTGAAACTGCTTCGCGGCGGCTTTCATCTTAGCGTTTAATTCACGAAGAATAAGTTCCTGCTTCCCCTGTAAAAATAAGATGACCTGCTGTATTACGTCGTGGTATTCCTGCTTTTCCACTGTGCCAATGCATGGTCCGAGACAGCGGTGGATATAATAATCGAGGCAGGGCCGCTTATCTTTACCCTCGATGCGCTTGCTGCAACTACGAAAAGGAAAGATTTTATTTATTAACCTTAAAGTTTGGCGTACTGAACCGGCACTGGTAAAAGGTCCAAAGTATCTTGCTCCGTCTTTCTGAACCCGGCGAGTAATATAGACACTGGGCCAATCTTCGTTAATGTCTATCTTAAGGTAAGGGAAAGTCTTGTTATCTTTAAGACGCACATTGTACTGGGGGGTATATTTTTTTATCATGTTGCATTCCAGGATAAGTGCCTCTTGCTCAGAATTTGTAACTACGAGCTCGAAATCCTGTATTTTTAACACTAATCGTTGGATCTTGGATGATAGCCTAGAATGAGCGCCAAAATAATTCCTTACGCGACTGTTCAAGTTGGCAGCCTTGCCAACATATATAACTTTCCCCTCTTTGTCCCTAAACAGATAAACTCCGGGCTTCGCTGGTAAGGCTCTTAATTTAGCCCCAAAAAATCTCGCAACTTTTTGGGGACCTCTGGTCGCTTTGGTTTTAGATTCACCGGGTTCCCAGGAAAATCTCGCGATTTTCGTGGGTGGAATTAATTGTTCTGATTTCACAGTAAATTTATTGTAGCAAGTGTCTTATATAGAGGCAAAATAACTTGCATTATGTTACAATACTAGTTGATTGAATATTATCGTATTGAATTCCTCTCCCTTGATGGGAGTCATTATTGAATCGGTAAGGGTGAGGATGATAATATTCTTGTACTAATCCCTCCCGCCAGGGGAGGGAGTATGATCAGGAGTTTGGCGGATGACTAAAACTACGATGAACTTGGATATCGATACCTTCCTTCAATATTTGACCCAAGACAAAGGCTATTCCCAAAATACTGTGGCTGCTTACCGCAATGATTTGACTCAAATGGCAGCCTTTATTACCGTAGAGCAGGCAAAGGGCATAATCGAGTCCTATGATGAACTTTTGAAGAGCTATTTGCTTAAGCTCAGGGAGAAGAAATACTCTGTGGCAACAACCGCTCGCAAGGTCGCATCAGCCAAATCATTCTTCAAATTTATGGTTGGTTCAGGGAGGATGAAGGAGAATCCGACGAAAAATTTGCCCTCTCCTCACGTTAGCAGACATGCACTTCACTTCTTAACTTCCTCTGAATACCAAAAGTTACTTACTGAGGCTACAAAGCTATCCACTCCGGAAGCCAGAAGAGATGCCGTAATGCTGGAATTACTTTATGCCACTGGTTTACGCATAAGCGAATTAGTATCCTTAAGTGTTAAAGATATTGATTTGAAGAAAAATTGTGTGCATATTAATTCTAAGAGACAAGTTCCTTTTGACGATCACCTAAGCCCGATTTTAGGAAATTTCCTCAGAAATGATAGGCTGGACTTATTATATGACGAGAAAGAGGAAGCTTTATTCCTTAATCGACGTGGTAAGAGGTTGACCCGGCAGGGGTTCTGGCAGATTATTAAAAGCTACGCCTCCAGAGCAGGTCTAGGTGCTAAAGTCACACCACAGGCCTTACGTCATAGCTTCGCAAGACGTAAATTACAAAGTGGAGCTGATCTTCGCCAACTCCAGCAACTTTTAGGCCACGTATATATTTCCAGCACAAGAGTTTATTGGCAATCTGCACCAAGGTAGGGATAATGGCGAAAAAATCACGGCGTGCTAGAGCCAAATATCGAGCTAGACCAGTAAAGGCAGCGCGGGAAGGATATTTGCAACAACCAAAGCCGCTGCCAGCTGAGTTACAATCGCCGATCCAGATTCCCTCAAAAGCCCAAGATTTAAACAGCCGCTATGAGTATGTTATACCTGAAATAAAACGCATTGGCATCATTGCTGGAGTTATAATTCTGGTTCTCATAATCCTGGCCTTTGTTGGCACCCCCGGCTGGTGAACTGTGGAGGATTTAGAGCGGGCCAAGGAGAATTTACTTAGACATCTTGACCTCGAAATTACCGACAAGCTTGTAATTGAAGCTATGAGGCGTGTTCCGCGTGAAGCCTTTGTATCACAAGAGCAATATCATGTTGCTTATGACGATAGACCATTAAGTATTGGATTTGGGCAAACTATCTCCCAACCCTTCATTGTGGCCCTGATGGTACAAGCCTTGGAGCTCAGAGGGGATGAAAAGGTGCTGGAGCTAGGTACTGGAAGCGGATATGAGGCAGCGATATTAGCTGAGTTAGCTCAATGTGTGATTACTGTAGAGCGTATACCGGAATTGGCGGAATCAGCCAAGCAAGTTTTGGATGAACTTGGTTATTCCAATATTGAAGTTCACGTAGCTGGCAAAACTTTGGGTTGGCTAGAAAATGCCCCTTATGATGCTATTATAGTTTCTGCTGGTGCTCCCAGCGTACCTCAAGCTCTTACGGAACAACTAACTTTGAATGGGCGATTGGTAATCCCTGTAGGCTCTCGATGGCAGCAAGAATTACTCAGGGTAACTAAACTAAGGCGAAGAAACCAGATAGAAAGTTTAGGTGGCTGCTATTTTGTGCCCCTTATTGGTGAAGATGCTTGGGAGTAGTGAAGAGGGTAATCGACGCGAGAAATATCGTTGACTATGAAAGCAAATGGCTGTGGAAGGTGTCTCATTGTGAGTTAGAATGGTGAACTCCGTCTAATAAGATAAAGGAAGGGAGGAGGGCGAAGATATGGAAATTGTTGAAGCTATCCAAAAGAGGAAGAGCATTCGAGCTTTTAAATCTGACCCTGTGCCCAAAGAAATTGTGAAGGAGATAATGGAGCTAGCTTTGCGAGCTCCTTCTTGGGCGAATACTCAGCCCTGGGAATTCGCAATAGTGGCTGGGAAAAAGCTGGAGGAAATAAGGCAATCCGCCGTTGAAAAGGCAGAAGAGGAACCCAATCCGGACATTCCTCGTCCTCGAGAATTTCCCGAGCCTTACGATACCCGGCGTCGTGTTCTGGGCAGGAAGATTTTTGAACTGAAGGGAATAGGCAGGGAGGATAGAGAGAAGAGGAGGGGGTGGCTCTTACAGGGCTTGAGACTGTTTGAGGCTCCCTGCGCCATCTATATCTGTATTGACCGCTCTTTCTACCTACAGGGCGATGGGTTAAATATTTGGCCTATATTTGATTGCGGTTTGGTAGCTGAGAACATCATGCTGCTGGCTACAAGGCATGGGCTAGGAACTATTGCCCAAATACAGGCTGTCATGTATCCTGATGTGTTGAGAAAGGTGTTGGGAATACCAGATTCCAAGCTCATAGTGCTGGGAATAGCTATCGGCTACCCCGATTGGGATGACCCCGTTAATCAACTCCGCTCCGAAAGAGAACCATTGGATAATGTAAGCACCTGGTGTGGATTTTAACACACGAAAAACTTCGTTTTTCAGAGGGCCCCGAATTTATAGAGGTAGAAGAGAGCACAGTGAATTTTCCATCGGATACTGGATTGGCTCGAAAATGCCCCCAAGGGGATTCGAACCCCTGATCTTCAGCTTGAAAGGCTGATGTCCTAGGCCTCTAGACGATGGGGGCAACGTTAAGCATTTTACGGGTAAATAACTAAATGTGCAAGCCCTGACGTCTAGAACAATAAGCCTGGCTATCATTTGGCATCCATATTGTTATTTTGATATAATCGTTGAAATTTTTTTCCACATAATCTAAAATATAGCCGACTTCGGATTGATAATTATTTGGATATGGGGTATCATTTGGCGGTTATTATACCCACAATCGATAGCCTCGAAGTGTTGAAAATAATTGCCCAAAAGCGCCGAGAGAATTGACCGTGTACGACTGTTAGACTATTCACGAGTAAGGATCTAAAGGAGAATAGGGCATGGCTAGAATTGGAGTTTTCCTCTGCCACTGCGGCAGTAATATAGCTGGGGCTGTGAATATACCTGAGGTAGCTGAGGCGGCGAGAAAGTTACCTCAGGTAGTTTATGTAGAAGATAATAAGTTCACTTGCAGTGATCCCGGCCAGGCATCTATCCAGAAGGCTATAGCTGAGCATAAGCTTAACCGGGTGGTCATCGGTGCCTGTTCGCCACGTATGCACGAGCCAACTTTTCGCAGAACAGTGGCTGGTGCCAGTTTGAACCCCTATCTCCTGGAGATTGCTAATCTGAGGGAGCATTGTAGTTGGGTTCACCCTGACCAAGTTGAAGAAGCTACGTCTAAGGCGATAGACCTGGTGCGGAGAGCAGTGGCCAGGGTTGCCTGGCAAGAGCCCCTGAGCCCAAAACATGTTGGCATAACTAGGAGAGCTCTGGTCATAGGCGGCGGTATTGCTGGCATCCAAGCCTCCTTAGATGTTGCAGATGCTGGTTACGAGGTTATATTGGTTGAGCGAGAGCCTTCCATCGGGGGACATATGGCCCAACTGGACAAGACTTTCCCCACACTGGACTGTTCTGCCTGTATCCTGACGCCCAAGATGACTATGGTGGGACAGCATGCCAATATTAAGCTAATGAGCTACAGTGAGGTGGAGGCTATCTCAGGATATGTAGGAAACTTCCAGGTCAAAATTAAAAACAAGAGCCGCTACATCGATGTGAGCAAGTGTACAGGCTGTGGTGAGTGTCCTAAGGTTTGTCCCGTCGAACTAAATAGTGAATTTGACGTGAATCTGGGTAAGCGAAAGGCTACCTATATTCCTTTTCCACAGGCAATTCCCAATAAATACACTATAGATAAGCGTGGTTATCCACCCTGCCGGGTAGCCTGTCCCGCCGGGGTCAATGCCCAGGGCTATGTCGCACTTATTTCCCAGGGCAAGTTCAAGGAGGCTCTAGAGGTACTCCGCAGGACTATGCCCTTTGCCGGAGTTTGTGGCCGGGTGTGCACCCACCCCTGCGAGCAGGACTGTGAGCGGGGCAAGGTTGACCAACCTATAGCCATCAGAACTCTTAAGCGTTTTATGGCTGACTATGAACTGAAAGAAGGCAGGGAAAAAGCAACACCAGTGGAAATAACCAGAGAGGAGAAGGTAGCTATTGCCGGCTCTGGTCCCGCTGGCCTAGCCTGTGCTTACGACCTGGTCAGGCAAGGATACCCGGTTACAGTTCTTGAGGCTGCCCCTGAGGTGGGAGGTCTATTACGCTATGGCATCCCTGAATATCGATTGCCCAAAGATGTAGTCAATAACGAGATAAACTATATACAAGAGTTGGGGGTAGAGATTAAGACAAATACCCCAGTGAAAAATCTCACTGAAATCTTCGACGAGGGATATAAAGCCATTTTCCTTGGTACAGGTGCGAGTGTCAGTCAAAAAATGGGGATTCCCGGTGAGAACACTCCCGGAGTGCTTCACTCGCTTGACTTTCTGAGGCAAGTCAACTTTGGAGTAAAAGTCAACCTGGGAAATAGAGTGGCAGTTATCGGCGGTGGTAATGCTGCTGTTGATTCCGCTCGAGTAGCCCAACGCCTCGGTGTTAATGAAATAACTGTTGTTTATCGTCGTAGCCGCGCTGAGATGCCGGCTATTCCCAGCGAAATTGAAGAAATGGAACGTGAAGGAATTAAGATTCGGTTCCTGGCAGCACCGGTCAAAGTGTTGGCTAAAGACAATAGAGTGATCGGGATACAATGTATTCGCATGGAACTGGGTACACCTGATGCCAGTGGCCGCCGACGCCCAATGCCCATCAAAGGCTCGGAATTCACTATAGACGTTGACAATGTGATTATAGCCGTTGGTCAGGGCGTAGATAAGACAACGTTACCCGGAGATCTAGATTACACTAACTGGGGAACCCTCTCCGTTGACCCGGTTACTTTGGAGACTAATATTGATGGGGTATTTGCCGGTGGTGATGTGGTTTCCGGTCCGGCTGATGTTATCGCGGCTATTGCTGCCGGTAAAGAAGCAGCCATCTCTATTGACCGCTACCTGCGTGGCCAAGACCTAACAGAGGGTAGACCCGAGGTCCGCGAAAAAGTTAAAGATGTGCCCAAAGAGGGCGTGGTAAAAAAAGAAAGAGCAGACATGCCCACGCTTGGATTAGGGAAACGCAAGGAATTTGATGAGGTTGAGCTCGGCTTTGACGAAAAAACAGCAATAGAGGAGGCCAAGCGCTGTTTGAATTGTGCAGTATGCTCCGAATGTCTGGAGTGTGAAAAGGTTTGCGAGGCTAAAGCTATTAACCATGAAATGCAAGATGTGATAGTGGAGGAGGATGTAGGAGCTATTGTGGTGGCTACCGGGGCGGACGTCATGGAGCACACTCAGTTCAGTATATATGGTGGCGGTGTCCATCCTGATGTCGTTAGTACTCTGCAGCTAGAGAGGATGATGAACGCCGCGGGACCAACTGGTGGCGAGGTAGTGCGCCCATCCGATGGAGCTCACCCCAAAGAGGTAGTCTTTATAAGTTGCGTGGGGTCTCGGGATAAACTCACCGGAAGTGGCTACTGCAATAAGGTGTGCTGCATGGTTATGGCTAAACAAGCTATTATGCTAAAAGAGCACGCTCCTGATACTCATAGTTATATCATATATACCGTTGACCGGGGACCAGGGGGTAAGATTTTCGAAGAATTCATGACGCGGGCGGAGAAAGAAGGGACCACCTATATGAGAGGCCAGATTGACAGTGTGGCTAAGCAAGATGGCAGACTCTTAATCTCGGGGCAAGACTTTCTCACAGGCGAGACTTTTAACATACCTACCGACCTGGTAGTTTTAGCCACGGGGTTAATGCCCAATGAGGATGCCGCCAGGCTATTCCAAATCCTCCATATTAGCTACGATGCCAAGAATTATCTCATCCAGGCACATCCTAAGCTGCGCCCGGTGGAAACCGCCATGGATGGCATCTTTATCGCCGGATGTGCCGTTGCTCCCACCGACGTACCGGAATCTGTGGCCCAGGGTGGTGCTGCCGCAGAATACGTGCTGAAACTATTTAGCCAGGAGTCCATTGAAGCTGAGCCCATGACTTCTATTGTGGACATTACTCGGTGCACAGGCTGCCTCCTGTGCCAACAGGTCTGTCCCTTCCAGGCTGTCGAAACTGAAACCCTGCGGGATGGGCGAACCGTGGCTTCTATTAATGAGAGTCTCTGTAAAGGATGTGGCATCTGCGTCGCTGCCTGCCGACCCGGGGCAATAAAGCTCAGAGGTTTCAGTGACCAGCAAATTCTGGCTGAGGTGATGGCATTATGAAGTCGGATTATGAGCCTAAGGTTATTGGTTTTCTGTGCAATTGGTGTAGCTATGCCGGCGCTGACATGGCAGGAACAAGCCGCATGAAATATCCTCAAAATATACGCATTATTCGTGTCCCCTGCTCGGGACGGGTTGACCCCCTTTTCGTAGTGAAGTGCTTCCAGAGGGGAGCTGATGGGGTCTTAGTTTCAGGCTGCCACCCTGGAGACTGTCACTATACTGAGGGTAATTATCATACCAGACGCAGGTTCACACTGCTTCGTGAGTTCCTCGACTATCTAGGTATAGCAAAAGAGCGGCTGCGAGTTGAGTGGGTTTCGGCATCAGAAGGGCAGAAGTTTGCGGAGCTGTTATCCGATTTCACCACAGAACTGGCCGAGCTTGGGCCAAGGAGCAGAGTTTGAGATGGATATGGAGTTAGTCAAACAGATTCGAGATAAGGCTCGCAATCTTTTAGAAGATGGTACGGTTGAGGGTGTCATTGGCTACGAGCGGGCTAGTGATGATGTTACCTCTCGTCCACTCTTTGCGTACACCCCCTCTGATACAGAGCGGCTTATCTACGACGAGACATGCGCTCACAATCTGGTTAAATACCTCCTGGATAAGAAAGGTAAAAAGATGGCGGTTCTGGTTAAACCATGTGACTCACGGGCCATCAACCTGTTGTTGAATGAAGGACAGATAGAGCGAGACAATGTATTCATTATCGGGGTTGGCTGTCCCGGTATGGTGGAAACGGATTGGAACCACAAAAGCGAGACATTGCAGGCGAAGTGTCGAACCTGTCAGTTATCTAAACCGGTGGTCTACGACTTTATGGTGGGGGGGGAGATTGAAAGACAAGCCGAAGAGGAAACCTATTCCGACGTTAAGGAAGCAGAGGCGAAGTCCGTTGCCACCAGGAGGGAATTCTGGCTGGAGCAATTTGGCCGCTGCATTCGTTGCTATGCTTGCCGCCAGGTCTGTCCAGGTTGTTACTGCCCCGTGTGCTTTGCCGAAAGACTCGATCCCCTGTGGTTGGGCATCCGCATTGCTCCTGAGGAGAACGATATGTGGCAGACCATCCGATCCTTTCACTTGGCGGGGCGTTGCATCGGCTGTAATGAGTGTGAAAGGGTTTGCCCGGTAGATATCCCCTTGAGTCTGCTCAACCGTAAGCTGGAGAAGGATGTGAAGGAGCTTTTCGCCTTTCAGGCGGGACTGGATCCTGAAGAGCGACCCCCCTTCGCCACGTTTAAGAAGGAAGAAATGCTGGAGTTGGAAAAATGAACTTATTTGCCTCCAAGGATGACCTGATTCGCTGGCTTGATTCACTCCTCGAGAAGCACATTGTCATTGCCCCAGTTCAGGTTGAAGGGCAGACTACATTTCAACCTATATCTAAAGTGGGAGAAGTTGTCTTTGATTTCGATAACACAACACTTTCAACCAAAGGATGGTTCCTGCCTCCTACAGAGACCCTTTTCTCGGTACAAAGAGATGATGGGAAGGTCGAGTTGATTCCCACAGAGGCGGAACGTGATGCGGTTATTTTTGGATTGCATCCCTGTGATGCTAGAGGTGTTGCCTTAATGGACAAGCCCTTTCTACAGGAGCCGAGCGATGCCCTGTACCGGGAACGACGCAGTCGAACAGCTCTTATAGGTCTGGCCTGTTGCCAGGCACAACCGGAATGTTTCTGCACCAGCATGGGTAGTGCACCTGATGACCCCAGCAATGTGGATATCCTGCTTACTGAAATAGAGAATGGCTACATTGTTCACGCTGTTACCGAGAAGGGAAAGGCCTTACTACCCAAGGGCTTGGCAGAGTATAAGGGAAAAGTACCTGCTCCTCCCAAACTTCAGGCTTTTCCCACCAAGGAAGTCGTCTCAGCAATGAGGGAACTCTTCAATGACCCTTACTGGGAGCAACTTGCTGACCGCTGCTTGCACTGTAATATTTGTGCTTATGTTTGTCCCACCTGCTACTGCTTCGATATGCGGGATTATGTTGACAAGGGGAAGGTAGAACGAGTACGGAGCTGGGAAAGCTGTCAATCCCCGGGCTTTAGCCTAACCGCTGGGGGTTATGACCCCCGGACTACGAAAGGCGAGAGGTTACGGCAACGCTTCTGTCACAAGCTCCTCTACTTTCCAGAAGAATTCCAGGACGTGGCTTGTGTTGGCTGCGGCCGCTGCGTTAGAGACTGTCCAGTTAATATAGACATTCGCGAGGTTATAAACAACCTGCAGCAGGTGATGGAGGCTAAAAGTGGGTCCTGAGAATCCTTTTGTTCCTTATCTAGCGACTCTGAAGGAGGCTACCCAGCTCACTCCTGATATCAAACTTCTGAGCGTGGAACTGGAAGACCCTGACATCAAGGCCAACTTTGACTACAAGCCAGGGCAGTTTGCCTTGCTCTCAGCCTTTGGAGAAGGAGAGGCACCATTTGGCATCGTGTCTTTGCCTCTGCGAAAAGACGGCCTGGAATTCGCCGTGCGGCGTATAGGCACAGTAACCAGAGCCTTACAGGAACTTGAGCCCGGAGATACGCTGGGGGTGCGGGGACCATTCGGCAATTACTTTCCTTTGGAGGATTATGAGGGAAAGAATATAATCATAATTGGTGGGGGCATTGGGATGGCACCGCTGCGTCCGGTGATTAACAGAATATTGGAAAGGCGAGATAATTACGAAGAATTGTTAATCATAAACGGGGCACGAACACCTCAGGACTTGGTGTTTCAACCGGAGTTCCCAACATGGATAAAAGCCCCTCGAACTAAATTGGAACTCACCGTTGACAGGGGTGATGACGACTGGAAAGGACGAGTGGCCCTGGTGCCCGATGTAGTGAAGGAATTGGCACCCTCACCAGATAATGCTATTGCTATTGTTTGCGGACCACCAATAATGATTCGCTTTACCCTAGCCAGGCTAAGGGACTTGGGCTTTAAGGATAATCAGATAGTCACTACTCTAGAGGCCAAAATGAAGTGCGGACTTGGTAAATGCGCCCGATGCAATATTGGTGATAAATATGTCTGCCAGGATGGTCCGGTATTTACCCTGGAGCAGATATCACAATTTTTGGAGCAACCATGACGACAGGAACTAAAAGCGATAAAAATGAAGTAAGAACGGGAGTGTATATCTGCCATTGTGGCACTAACATTGCTGGAACAGTAGACGTAGCTGCGGTAGCTGACTATGCTTCGCAGCTGGATTCAGTGGTAACAGCCAAAGCCTATCGTTTCATGTGCTCTGAGCCGGGGCAAGACATGATAAAGCAGGATATCAAGGAGTTGGGCTTAAACCGGGTTGTAGTTGCTTCTTGCTCCCCCACAATGCATGAAGCCACCTTTCGTAAAACATGTGAACAGGCAGGGCTGAACCGTCACTTATTCCAGATGGCTAATATTCGAGAGCATTGCTCTTGGGTAACCGAAGATCACGAAAAAGCCAACGAAAAAGCCAAGGCGCTGGTGGAGGCAGCAGTACGACGGGTATTTTTCCATGAACCACTTGAGGTAAGAGAAGTCCCGGTAAATTCCAGCACACTGGTGGTGGGTGGAGGTATTGCCGGTATTCAAGCAGCCCTGCAAATCGCCAATTCTCGTCATAAGGTTTACCTAGTGGAACGAGAGCCTTCCATTGGGGGCCATATGATTCAGCTGGATAAGACCTTCCCTACCTTAGATTGCTCAGCCTGTATCCTGACCCCCAATATGAGCGAGCTGGGTTCGCATCCTTATGTCGAGCTACTCACCTATAGCGAGGTCGAAGAAGTATCAGGCTACGTCGGCAATTTCAAAGTCAAGATTAGAAAGAAAGCAAGGTATGTCGATGAGGAAAAGTGTACCGGTTGTGGGGTCTGTCAGGGAAAATGCCCATGGAAAGCACCCAGCGAATTCGAAATGGGTTTGGGACAAAGAAAAGCCATTTATATTCCATTTCCCCAGGCAGTGCCTAATGTCCCAGTCATTGATCGGGAGAACTGTGCTTATTTCCAGAAGGGCAAGTGTCGTGCCTGTGAGAAATTCTGTGAGGCAGGAGCTATTAAGTTTGATGATGAGGATAAGATAATAGAGGTGGAGGTGGGCAACGTCATCCTGGCTACTGGTTTTCAGACCTTTGACCCATCTGTCGCTACTCAATACGGCTATGGGAAATTTGACGACATTATCACCGGCCTCGAGTTCGAGAGGCTATGCAATGCCACTGGTCCCACTGGTGGTAATATTCAACTAAAGGATGGCTCTGTCCCGCGAAGCGTGGCCATTGTCCACTGTGTCGGCAGCCGCGATGAAGAATTTCACGAATATTGTTCACGAGTCTGCTGCATGTATGCCTTAAAACACTCCCACCTTATTAAAGAAAAGACTAATGCCCAGGTCTGTCAGATATTTACTGATATTCGCTGTTTTGGCAAAGATTATGAGGATTTCTATGAGCGATTGGTTGGCGAGGGGGCGAACTTTGTCCGCGGGAAGGTTCAGCAGGTCGCCAGCGCTAATGGAAAAGGGACGGATCGGGGCAAACTAGCTATCACTGCAGAGGATCCAGATACCGGCAAGGTGAATGAGGTATTTGCGGATATGATTGTCCTCTGCACTGCCATCGAACCGCAGCAGGATGCCGACAAAGTGGCTCACACGTTCTCTGTGAGTCTTAAGGCTGATGGCTTCCTTTTGGAACGGCACCCCAAGCTGGATCCAGTGGCAACCAGGACTGATGGGATCTATGTTGTGGGTTGTTGCCAGGGTCCTAAGGATATCCCGGACACGGTATCTCAAGCCTCGGCGGCGGCGGCCAAGGTTCTAGCTGTTATCACCAGAGGCGTGGTGGAGCTTGAGGCAAGCACGGCGGTTATCGACGAAGATCTTTGCTCAGGGTGTCGGATATGTAATCTTCTCTGCCCCTATAGTGCTATTTCTTTTGACGAAGAGAAGAAGGTTTCTACTATCAATGAGGCACTGTGTAAGGGATGTGGAACCTGTGTCGCAGCTTGTCCCAGCGGAGCGATTACGCACAGACATTTTACTACCGAAGAAGTTATAGCCGAGATCGAGGGCGTGTTAGTATAAATCTCACCGGTTATTCCACACCGTTCAATTCAGAATCGATTCCACCTGTGGTGAGGTTATTGCATTCCCTCAGAATCATCTTATATGTCAAAAATAATAAAGCAGTCCCTCAAATTAGCTTCTATTAGCGTCCGTGGCATTGTTCAGGGCGTCGGTTTCAGGCCTTTCGTCTACGGACTGGCTGTTAAACATAACCTTAAGGGATGGGTTTACAATACTTCGGAAGATGTCAGGATTGAGGTAGAAGGTGCAGCAGAAGCTATTAAGCAGTTTGTGCAGGACCTCGAGACGAAAGCTCCACCGCTAGCTCACATAGAGAACGTAACTATTAAGTATCGCCCACCGCATGGTTATAAAAATTTTAAAATTAGGCATAGCCAGGCACAGAAAGGGAAGTATCAGCTTATCTCTCCAGATATAGCTACTTGCCAGGCTTGTCTTGGTGAGTTGCTAAATCCTGAAGACCGCCGCTACTGCTATGCCTTTACCAATTGCACAAATTGTGGCCCACGCTTTACCATAATTGAAGATATGCCCTATGACCGCCCTAAGACAACTATGCGCTACTTCCAGATGTGCCCACAATGCAAGGCGGAATATGATAATCCCCTGGATCGTCGCTTCCATGCTCAGCCCAACGCCTGCCCAAAATGCGGTCCCCAGGTCCAGCTGGTTGATAACCAGGGCAATCGAGTAATGGAGTCGAATCCTATAGCTGTTGCCAGTCAGATCCTGAAAGAAGGTAAAATCGTGGCTATTAAGGGCTTGGGGGGTTTTCTCCTGGCTTGCGATGCCACGAACGACAACGTAGTTAAAATGCTGCGGCAGAGGAAGAAGCGCTCCTCAAAGCCCTTTGCCATAATGGTTTCCACTATCGACGAAGCTAAAAGGCATTGCTATGTCTCGCCAGAGGAGGAAAATTTACTTACTTCACCTCAAAGTCCCATCGTACTTATGAGGTGGAGAGAGGACTCATCTGTATCGCGGGAGGTAGCACCAAATTTACGATTCTTGGGGATTATGCTGCCATATACACCACTTCATCACATATTGCTTAGGGACACGGGACTACCTTTAGTAATGACCAGTGGCAATCTCAGTGAAGAGCCTATCGCCAAAGACAATGATGAAGCCTTAAGGAGGCTCTCCGAGATTGCCGATTACTTTTTAGTCCATAATCGGGATATCTACTCTCGCTATGACGACAGCGTTGCCATAGTAGAGAGGGGCACAAGCCAGCTTATAAGGCGGGCGCGTAGCTATGCCCCTTATCCCATCCGCCTCCCATTTGAGGCTAGACAGGTGCTTGGCTGTGGGGCTGAGGAGAAAAATACTTTCTGCCTGACCAAAGATAACTATGCCTTCTTATCACAGCATATCGGCGATATGGAGAATATGGAAACCCTAGAACATTTTGACAGCACCATATCACTGTATAAAAGACTTTTCTATATAGAGCCTGAAATTATTACCCATGACCTCCACCCTGATTATCTGGCCACGAAGTATGCCAAGGAGTTAGGCGAATCTGGTATAAAGCTAATTCCTGTGCAGCATCACCATGCTCATATCGCCAGTTGTATGGCCGATAATGGGCTGGAGTCCCCGGTTATTGGCGTTGCATTCGACGGTACGGGGATGGGTGCGGATGGAAATATCTGGGGAGGGGAATTTATAGTAGGCGACTATTGCAGTTTTAACAGAGCAGGGCATCTGGAATACTTGCCTTTGCCTGGAGGAACCGCAGCTATAAAAAGACCCTACCGCACCGCCATCGGCTATATTCTCACTCTCTTAGGGGAAAATACTCTCAGCCACGATTTACCAGTTATGACTGAAGTAGACGACATGGAAATAGAGATTATCAAGCGCCAGATAGAAAGAAAGATAAATTCACCGCTTAGCTCTAGTATAGGACGGCTTTTTGATGCCATATCAGCCCTGCTAGGTATAAGAAGAGAAATAGATTACGAAGGACAGGCGGCGGTAGAACTGGAAATGGCTGCCTATGAAGAAGATTATGCACACACTCAGGAAAGCTACCCATACCACATAGTAGAGGGCGAGGGAATAAGAATTTTACGCCTGAGAGACCTCCTCTCAGCCGTAGTAGAAGACGTGCATCAGGGTATCTCCAAGGGGAGGATATCAGTCAAATTCCACAATACCATAGCCCAGATGATAAACGAGATGTGTCACTTGATAGCCAGTGAAACCGGCATCACTCAAGTCGCTTTAAGTGGCGGCGTATTCCAGAATCGTTTACTGTTGAGAAAAACGGTCGAGTTACTGGAAAGCAGCGGTTTGCGGATCTTTACCCACAGGCTGGTGCCCTGTAATGACGGTAGCATTTCGCTGGGTCAAGCCGTTATTGCCAATTTCGCCATATAAAGAGTTAATTCCCTTTATGTCATTGCGAGTCCCAATTTATAGGGACGAAGCAATCTCGTAGAGAAAAGGAGTTGCCCGCTTTTACGACTCCCAGCTCAGGAAGGGATAGGTCTGCTCATTGACGATATTCCAGATGCCTGCTAGATTACGCTCGCCAGGATCATTCACCGTACGGATGCTCCAACCTGCGCCTGAGAAAGTGACGATATCCTGCATTTCCGTGGTATTCTTGCCTGTCCCGCCATCTGAAGTAGCTTGTCCGCTGGTTTCGGTGTCCCAGAAGGAGTTGCTTATGAGGCCTCCCCCCATGTTCTCTCCCACCAGACCACCGACGTGCTCATTGCCACTCACGTTGCCGGTGGAATAAGACTTGCTTACAATGCCGCCCCAATTAGCTCCAACCAGACCTCCAACACCACTGGTACCGCTCACGTTGCTGGTGGAATAGGAGCAACTCACAGTGTCGCTGCCCCAATTGACTCCCATCAGACCGCCAACGTACTTATTGCCAGTCACAATACCAGTGGAATATGAGTTGGTCACAGTGCCATCATTAAATCCAGCCAGACCACCAACCCACCATGCGCCAGTTATATTTACATTCTCGACACCAACCTCAGTGAGTTTTCCACCGTGAGCAATGTATCCAAATAGTCCAACGTGGGAAACAGAACCGAAATCGCAGCTTAAGTTCGAGATTTTGTGACCATTGCCATCGAACTCCCCAGAGAAATAAGGGATGTACAAGTTGGGTTCATCGACTAAATCCAGGTCTTTTGTCAGTCTGAATTTCAGTGAATCATACTGCCCAAAAGCGAGCAACTCTTTGAAATCATTGACATTGCTTATAAAATAATAACCATTTTCTTGAGAAAGCCTTTCATCGACATCTAAAAACTTATCGTTATTAAGCCATTCCTCAAAGTCCTCACCGAACAATGCTCCGATAGTAATTGCTTTCTCGCCATTAATCAGGACCTCATCATAGTCATAGTAGGAGTTACTTACAGTGCCATTCCAATTACGTCCCACTAGACCGCCAACACTTTCATTGCCAGTCATACTGCCAGTGGAATATGAATTGGTCACAGTGCCGCTGTTTTGCCCCGCCAGACCGCCAACACTTTCATTGCCAGTCACGCTACCGGTGGAATAGGAGTTGCTCACGGTACCGTCCCAATTGCCTCCCACCAGCCCCCCAACGTAATAGTTGCCAGTTACAGTAACGTTCACTGCGCCCATATCTTTGATGAACCCTCCTACAATAGAATACCCCCCCCCGAGCGCACCAAAGAGCCCCACGCAACGCTCATCAGGGCGGTTTATAAATATGTCACGTATCTCGTATCCTTGACCGTCAAAAGTGCCCTCAAAGCCTCGATAAGGGCACTCACCTAGCTCTAGATAACTTCCAATCGGTTTCCAGCCTTTTCCCCCATGGGATGTCGGGCTCGCCAGTTCCTCATAACCGGAAGTAGTGGAATCGAGGTCGTTCATCAGAGTGTGGTCGCCGCCTAGGTTGTACCTGATGGCATCCAATTCATACCAATCCCGTATCTCCAGGTTTTGCGAAGGAGCGGGAGGAGTATAAATACAGCCTGCCATCCCGGCAATTAAGGCTATCATAATCAAAAAGACGCTAACTCTTACTAGGTAATGGTCTCTCCTTGAATGAGGTATCGTCTTCATCATCCGCCTCCCGATTTTTTTAGTTGCCTGATTCATCAGGCACGAATCGCCAAATGAATTGGGCAACTATATTGCTTAGACAACCTTAATAATTTAGTTTTCCCAACGTCTTTAGCTTATATTATTATATCACATACGCTGCATCGTCAGGGGCTTGATTTGGCGTGTGAGCCAATCGGGATATCACCTTACAGACGAGCCTACTTAGCTTGGCGTATAAAAAGGAACATAAGAAGGGCAGCGATGCTTTTGGCATCGCAGATTTCGCCCGAGGCGATAAGTCGGGGTATCTCATCCGGGTAAACTCGGACTAGATCGATGTCTTCAGTATCCTCAGCCACGAGGCGACCGGGCACAAGGTCAGTAGCCACAAAGCAATGGAGGTACTCTGTACCATAGCCTGGGGTGGTATAAAAGCCCCCTAATTTCTCTATTTTCCGCGGGAAGTAGCCAATTTCCTCTTGTAATTCGCGACGTACAGAGTCAATGGGCTCTTCACCGGGGTCAATGCCACCAGCCGGTATTTCCAGAAGAAACCTATCTACTGCATGTCGGAATTGGCGAACCAGAATGACATTACCTTGTTTATCGAGGGCTACTACAGCTATACAATCGCTATGCTCCACCACCTCTCTGGTGGTTTTTCTGCCGTCAGATTTCTCCACAGTGTCCACACGTATGTTTACCGCGCGCCCCTGATAAATTTGCTGGGTAGCTAGCTTTTTTTCTGGCCTCACCTTGCTCCTCCTTGCCAATTGCACAAGTTCTTATATAATCCTCCCTCTCCTGGCTGGAGGGGGTTAGAAGGAGGGGGATTTCACCCTCACCTTAATCCTCTCCCATCGAGGGAGAGGATTTTTATTACGAGATATGCAGTTCAGTTTAGCTAAAATGGCATCGCTTTGCTTGCCTGGCTTCAAAGGTAGAGAATAAGAGCTACCTCATCGCAGTCGGGAAACTTGGGACAGCGATAGCATTCTGCCCATACCTTATGGGGCAGCTCTGTTTTGTCGATTAGTTGAAAGCCATGTTTTTCAAAAAAAGACGGCTTACGAACTAGACAAAAAACCCTAGGTATGCCCAATTCCTTAGCCTCTTCAAGACAGGCCTGGACGAGCGAAGAGCCAATCATATGGTTCTGTTCCTTTTCATCGACAGCCAGAGACCTTATTTCAGCTAAATCAACCCAGGTAACGTGCAATGCTGCACAGGCGATAACCTGACCTCTTTTCCTGACTACGAAATACTCTCTAATATCCTCATATATCTCAGATAAGGCGCGAGGTAACACCTCTCCCTTATCGGCAAAATAACTGATCATCTGGTGTATAGAGGCAGCATCGTTCACCCTTGCCCTATCAACCTTTATGTCAGCTTTCATTTCTTCTTCCTCCCAATTTTTGCCACAGCGAACTATAAAAATAGGTTGGATCGTGAATTCTTAAGAAGCGAGCTATATGAGGGCTGAGCTTTACTCTGATATTTTGTCCGTCTGATAGTGGCAATTCAACCTGTCCGTCAATACTCAGTATGGCCTTTTCTCTGGGGGAAACCTTCAAATCAACTATGCTTTGCTGAGGCAGTACTAAGGCATGAGCAAATCCCAGGTGGCAGGATATAGGTTGGAGGACGATTTCCTTGGATTGAGGATGAAGAATTGGTCCGCCAGATGCCAGGGAATAACTGGTGCTCCCGGTAGCTGTCGCTACAATTACGCCGTCAGCCCGGTAAGTAGTTATGGCTGTACCATCAATTACTGCTTCTATGTTAACTAGGCGAACTGCAACACTTCGTAGCACGACGTCGTTTAAAGCATGAAAGCTTCTAGCTTCAATCTGAGCCTCGAGCATAGCCCTTTCCTCAACCCAACCTCCCCCCTTGAGCAGATCGGGCAAATTAGATAAAACCTCGTTGCCATCTATCTCCGTGATAAATCCCAACCTGCCTAGGTTTATACCTAAAATGGGCACTGATAAAGGGGTTACTATTCGAATAGCGCGAAGGATAGTACCATCCCCGCCAATACTGAAAATTAACTCCGTGCCCTCCAACTGGGATTTAGCTTGATCTTCGTCCCAGGTTGAGCATCGCCAAGAAGAGACTTCTCGAGAGGATAAAAACTCTTCCAGTTTCTCAGCTAAGTCTCGAGCTTTATCCCGAAGTGGGTGATACAGAATACCAATACGCTTCACAGGTGAGTGAAGTGTAGCACTGGTAAATTCTGGCTGTCAAACCATTCAAATCAATCTAAAAATATTGCGACTTTTTGGCTTGATTTAGTAACAGGTCTTCGTAATTAATTCAGAATCAACCCATGTCACTTCTAACAAGCGAGTAAAGAGTGCCTATTTCCCCTTATAGCTGGGCGAGGGCTTCTTCTCTAGGAAGGCTCTTACGCTTTCGCGGTGGTCCTCACTTTGACGGCATATCCGTGTAGAGTCGGTTTCAAGGTCAATCTGACGCGCCAGCTTATCAAAGAGACTGCGCCACACCATCTTTTTGGTTAGTTCCACGGAAAGAGGCGGCTGCTGGACAATCTTGTTGGCTAATTCTCTGGCTATTTTCATCAAGTCATCATTTGGTACTACCCGACTGACAAGGCCGATTCGCTGGGCTTTGGTGGCATCAAATAGCTCGGCAGTGTACATTAATTCCAGGGCGTTGGACACTCCCACTGCCAGAGGTAGGTAATATGTCAAGCCAAAGTCAGGGACTAGTGCTCGTGCCACCTGGAGAACACCAAATTTGGCTGTCTCCGAGGCTATTCTGATATCACAGCTCAGTGCTAGAGCGAGCCCGCCACCCACACAAGGCCCGTTTATGGCGGCAATGGTTGGTTTTTGTAGCTTGGGGAAAATATCGACAAAGGGCCACCCGGTTACCTGGAGACGGTTGAAACGGGATACATCGACAGATCCTGATGGCGCCTGCATGGCGGAAACATCTGCGCCGGAGCAAAAACCGCGACCAGCACCGGTAACAATTAATACCCTGACATTGTCGTCTTGGGCCACTTCATCTACTGCCAGAGGCAGGTTCCCTCCCATTTTTAAGGTAATGGCGTTCAACTTATTCGGTACGTTGAGGGTTAGGGTGGCAATTCCGCAATCTTCTTTTTCCAGTAACAGGTCTTCATAATCCATTCTGATTTTCCTCCTGTTTGTGTAATTATTTACAAAAATGATTGTAGCAAGGATAGAGAAATTTTTCTGCCCATCATGCCCCCATTTAGCATATCCGGGGTAGCAATTCCCCAGATAACATATCAACGATTCGGGAGGGGCCGAGCTTTGTTTTCATTATCACCTTCCCCGGGTGCTCCTTGGTTACCTCGCCGATGATGGCAGCATCCCTACCATAGCTATTTTGCTTCACTCGAGCAAGGATCTTGTCGGCATCGACAGTGTCAACTACTGCTACTATCTTGCCTTCGTTTGCTATATAAATGGGGTCCAGACCCAAGAGCTCACAGGCAGCTTTAACCTCTTCTTTAACTGGTATTTTAGCCTCTTCTACCACAATACCTGCCTTCGATTGTCGGGCCAATTCGTTGAGCGTGGTTGCTAACCCACCCCTGGTAGGGTCACGTAGGCAATGAATCCTGGATGAAACCTCCAGCATCTGTGACACTAATTTATTCAATGGAGCACAGTCGCTTTCCAAGGTCATGGAGAACTTTAAGCCTTCACGCCGGCTCATTATAGCTATACCGTGGTCGCCAATTGTACCACTCAACAGAACTTTATCCCCAGCTCTGGCATTAGCGCCTGAGATATCAACTCCGGAAGGGATTATCCCTATTCCTGAGGTGGTGATAAACAACTTATCAGCCTGTCCCCGATTTACCACCTTGGTGTCGCCAGCGATTATACTTACTTCCGCTTCGTCAGCAGCTTTCTTTATTGAGCGCATTATCTGCTCAAGCTCCTTTAACAGGAAGCCCTCTTCTATGATTACCGAGAGACTCAAATATAGGGGCATGGCTCCGTTCATGGCTAAGTCGTTTACCGTGCCACATATGGCTAGCTTTCCTATATCGCCGCCGGGGAAAAAGATGGGATTTACCACGTAGCTGTCGGTGGTGAAAGCCAATCGCCCGCTGGCTTCGAAGACAGCTGAATCATCTAACTTATTCAACGCTGGATTAGCCAAGAAGGGAAGGAATTTTTTCTCCACCAGATCGTGGCTTAATTTGCCACCACTGCCATGGGCTAAAAGAATGCTATCATCCATAAGCCTGCTCCATATCTACCTAAAACCCTTGCGAATTTTCAAGAGTCCCGTATTGATAATAGGCGGCACAGGCGCCTTCACTAGAGACCATGCAGGGGCCTACCGGGCTTTCCGGTGTACAAATCTTTCTAAAAAGCTTACACTCAAGCGGTGTGGCTGCGCCACGGATTACATCCCCACACCGGCATCCTTTAGGCTCCCTGGGCGGTTTTAGGTTCACTGAAAAAGCCTTTTCGGCATCACATCGCTCGTATTTTCCTCTTATTTTCAAGCCACTTTGAGGGATAATTCCAATCCCACGCCAGTTAGCTTCCCCAATCTCAAAAACATCATCCATCAGTTGCCGAGCCTTTTTGTTTCCCTCTGGTTTTACTCCCCGAGAGTAAGCTATCTCCACTTTAGGTTCGCCCTTTTCAATTTGTTCCACGAGCTTCTCTATGCATAATAAAATATCCAGTGGTTCAAATCCCGAGATGACACAGGCAACTCCATAATCTTGGGGAATAAATTCGTAGGGATGAGAACCGATTATAACACTAACATGTCCAGGACAGACGATGCCGTCTAGCTTGAACTCGCCTGAGTCGAGCAGCGCTTTCATCACCGGTGGGGTCAACTTATTAAGGGACAGAACGTGGAAGTTTTTTATTTTCTCCTGCTGTACCTTAAGTATAGAAGCAGCTATAGTGGGCGCCGTAGTCTCAAAGCCAATGCCGATGAAGATGACTGATTTCTTAGTATTAGCTTTGGCAATCTCTACGGCGTCCATAGTGGAATATACTATTCGTATATCTGCCCCCTCAGCTTTTGCCTGCTGCAAGCTGGAGTAGCTGCTGGGAACCCTCATCATGTCCCCAAAAGTAGTGATGATAACATCGGGCAGCTGTGCCATGGCGATAGCCTTGTCCAGGTCAGCAGTTGCTGTAACACATACAGGGCAGCCTGGCCCTGTTTTCATTTCCACTGTTTTGGGAACTAACTGGCGAATTCCATATCGTAATATGGCATGTGTATGCCCACCGCAAAATTCCATTAATCTTATCGTTTTGGTAGAGCGCTGAGCGATTTTGTAAGCTAGCCCCTTGGCTAGTTTGTTGTCTTGATAATCGTCAATGAACTTCACTTAGACTTGCTATCTCTTCCAGGAGCTTCAGGGTCTCCTTGGCTTCAGCCTCATCTATAACACCTATGGCGTATCCTGTATGAAGTAGTACGTAATCCCCTATCTTGGCCTCCGGGGTAAGGGCAATGCTAACTCGACGCCTAACCCCGGCGATATCTGTTTCAGCCACATCCCCGTCTATGGCAACAATCCTTACCGGCACTGCTAAACACATAGCATCTCGTATTTTAGCGCAAGTTCGCCTATAATACAATCCAAAAGGGACAACTCTAATTTTCTTCGCGAGAACCTTTCTTACTGTGTTATTGCATGGTTGACGAAGTCAGTCGAAGCAATCTCGTGAAGTGGCATGAGATTACCGGCTTCGCCCGAATGGGAAACTGACCAATCGCTAGATAGCCTCAGAGATATCTCATTGACGCTAGATAGGTATTGTGCTATGTTATGCGACATCATTCATTTTAGGAGCATAAATTAAATGCGAAGTGATATGGTGAAAAAGGGAATCGAGCGGGCGCCTCACAGGTCGCTGCTGCGGGCTGTAGGTTGCTCTTCAGAGGACTGGGATAAACCATTTATTGGAGTCATTAATAGCTTTAGTGAGATTGTTCCTGGGCACATCCATCTGCAAACAATTGCCAGGGCGGTAAAAGAGGGTATCCGCAGTCGAGGTGGTGTTCCGTTTGAGGTCAATACTATAGCTGTTTGTGATGGTATTGCTATGAACCATCCGGGAATGAAATACAGCTTACCCAGCCGAGAACTTATTGCTGATTCGGTGGAAATCCTGGCTCAGGCTCATGCCTTCGATGGCCTGGTATTTATCCCTAATTGTGACAAGGTCGTGCCCGGGATGCTGATGGCAGCAGTAAGGCTTAATTTACCCTGCATCTTTATAAGCGGTGGTCCCATGCTAGCCGGGAAGCTTGTTCGAGAAAATACTGCCATTGCTGTTGACGTTATTACAGTCTTTCAAGCTGTAGGCGAAGTAGCCAGAGGTAAGATGACCGAGGCTGAATTGCAAGAACTTGAGATGGTCGCCTGCCCTGGTTGTGGGAGCTGTGCCGGGATGTTCACTGCTAATACTATGAATTGTCTGAGCGAAGCATTGGGGATAGCCTTGCCGGGTAACGGCACGATACCCGCAGTGGAGGAACGACGCGTAAAACTGGCCTATAAAGCCGGGCAGCAAATCATGGAGATATTGGTTAAAGATATTCGGCCTGGAGCTGTTATCACCAAAGATTCTCTTTACAATGCCTTCGTTGTAGACATGGCTCTAGGTGGCAGCACAAATTCCGTTTTGCATATTACCGCCATAGCACATGAAGCTGGGATAGATTTTCCCTTATCCCTGATAAACGAGATTAGTGAATCCGTTCCTCATATCTGCAAATTAAGCCCGGCCAGCGATTATCATATCCAGGATCTGGACTTAGCTGGTGGCATTCCTGCTGTAATACATGAACTATCGGGGCTGTTGAAGCTTGAGGCAAACACTATTTTAGGCAAGTCCTTGGGGGAAATTATTGCGGGGGCAAAAGTTAAAAATAGGGAGGTAATCCGCCCGCTGTCACAGCCGTATGCTCCTACTGGTGGTATTAGCATATTATTTGGTAATTTGGCGCCTGGTGGTAGCGTGGTGAAAAGCGCTGCTGTAGCTTCTGATATGCTAGTTCATCGGGGTCCGGCGAGAGTTTTCAATAGTGAAGAGGAAGCTACAGCGGCGATAATGAAGGGCGAATTTAAGTCAGGCGAGGTAATCGTCATTCGCTATGAAGGACCCAAGGGAGGACCAGGAATGCGAGAGATGTTAGCAGCCACTTCACTCCTCAGTGGTATGGG
>Ga0209427_10001169_pt1 | contig 29788 bp, 27 predicted proteins | sample DeeMarSWOR136_30_FD_187465 | JGI IMG/M metagenome (GOLD analysis project Ga0209427, IMG submission 187465) | Marine sediment microbial communities from White Oak River estuary, North Carolina - WOR-1-36_30 (SPAdes) (version 2) | ecosystem: Environmental > Aquatic > Marine > Intertidal zone >...
AGTTTGTAGTCTATTTTCTCTCTGAATATGGGGCCGTCGTAGACGAAGCTGTGGAACTCTCCGTTCTCACCGCTGGGGTCTACGTTGGGGGGAAGCTCGGCGATGAAGTCTTTATCCAGCTGCCTGCCCAGGAATTTCTTGTCTAGGACCTTGGTATCAATGCAGCTGACCACGGCTTTGAAGCCCAAAGCTACAAAAGAGTGGACGAGTTCGGTACTATTCCGGCCCCAGATGGGGAAGATGGCCTTCATGTTGAGCTTGGCCAGGTTATCCAGGCGGTATTGGCGGACGTCTTCCAGGAAGATATCGCCGAAGGCTACCGTCTTAACGCCGTTTTCTTTGAATCTGTTGAGGGCTTCAGTCATCCTGGCGGCGTATATTTCGTTGGAGCATTCTTTGGGGATAGAGACTTTATAGAGAGGTATACCCAACGATTTTACCTGTTTTTCCAGCAGGACTCGGCGCACGCCGTGCATACTGATGCGGTCGTAGTCCCGGGTAATAGTGGTGAGCAGGGATACCACTTCGTATTCGTTGTTCTTTTTTATTTCGTGGAGGGCCATGGCGCTGTCTTTGCCGCCGCTCCAGCCGAAGAGTAGTTTTTTCAAGTGTAACTGTCCCCCCACTTTATTAGCGTACGTGTTATCGTCCCACCCAAAACCCAGCCTACAAAGGTGGTGCCCCTTATGTATCTCCCTTTGGGATTATTCCCCGCCTTGGTTGTTACTTCCCCGCCTCTTTCTTCAATGCCTCTACCCTGTCTGTCTTTTCCCAGGGGAGGTCTATGTCAGTGCGGCCAAAGTGGCCGTAGCAGGCGGTAGGTCTATAGATGGGGCGGCGTAGGTCGAGGGTGCGGATGATGGCTTCCGGCCTGAGGTCGAAGTGCTTGTTTATCAGCCTGAGCATAGTCTCGTTATCCACTTTGGCCGTGCCGAAGGTCTCCACCGAGACTGAGAGGGGGTGGGCGACTCCGATGGAGTAGGCAATTTGGATTTCGAGCCTCTCTGCTAGGCCGGCAGCGACGATGTTCTTAGCGATGTAGCGGGCCATGTAGGTGGCTGAGCGGTCGACCTTGGTCGGGTCTTTGCCGGAAAAGCTGCCACCGCCGTGGCGGGCGATGCCGCCGTAGCTATCTACTAAAAGCTTGCGGCCGGTAAAGCCGGTATCGGAGACGGGCCCGCCGATGATAAAACGGCCAGTGGCGTTGACATAATATTTTATTTTATCGTCTATAAATTTAGCAGGGATGACCTTACCGATGACCTTATCGATGATATCCTTGGTAATCTTGTCCTGATTGACATCGGGGTTGTGCTGGGCGCCCATTACCACGCTGTCTATACGCCGGGGACTACCATCCTTATACTCCACAGTGACCTGTGATTTGCCGTCGGGGCGTAGATAGGGTAGAGTTTTATCCTTTCTTACCTGAGCCAGGCGCTGGCAGAGCTTGTGTGCCAGGGCGATGGGGAGGGGCATAAGTTCGGGCGTTTCGTTGCAGGCAAAGCCCACCATCATCCCTTGGTCACCGGCACCAAGCTTATCAAGCTCACTGGCTGAATCCGCTTTGGCCTCCTGCGATTTATCCACGCCCATGGCGATATCTTGGGATTGCTCTTTGATGGAGACCATTATGCCGCAGGACTGGTAGTCGAAGCCGTATTCGGGCTGGGTATAGCCGGCGTCGCGGACTACCTCCCGCACTATCTGGGGAATCTCAACATAGCAACTGGTGGTAATCTCACCGAGGACGATTATCAGGCCGTTGGTTACCGCCGTCTCGCAGGCGACGCGGGCATAGGGGTCTTGGGCCAGAATGGCGTCGAGGACGGCGTCCGATATCTGGTCGCAAAGCTTATCGGGGTGGCCTTCGGCAACCGACTCCGAGGTGAGCATATATACGGGCGAACTGCTAAAACTGCTTGGCATTTTTATTCCTCTCTATGTACCCTGCTCCCAGCTGGCCAGATATTTCTTTTGCTCCGGGGTCAGGGTGTCGATATTAACGCCCATTGACTTTAGTTTGAGTTGGGCGACCTGTTTATCTATTTCTTCGGGCACGGGGTAGACACTGTTTTTGAGTCTTCCCTGGTTCTTTACCAAATGTTCCAGGCAGAGGGCTTGGTTGGCGAAGCTCATGTCCATGACGGTGGCGGGGTGCCCTTCGGCGGCGGCCAGATTGACCACCCTACCCTCCGCCAGCAAGTAGAGGCGGCGACCGTCTTTTAAGGCGTACTCGTCAACGGAGGGCCGAATCTGCCGCTTGGAACGGGTTAGACCTTTTAGTGCTGGAATATTTATCTCGACATCGAAGTGGCCGCTGTTGGCCATTATGGCCCCGTCCTTCATTACTTTGAGAGCGGCTTTATCGATGACGTTGATATCGCCGGTTATGGTGACGAAGATATCGCCTATCTTGGCGGCTTCGACGATGGGCATTACCTGGAAGCCGTCCATGACCGCCTCTAAAGCTCGGACCGGCTCGACCTCGGTGACGATTACCTGCGCCCCAAGCCCCTGCGCCCTGAGGGCGGCGCCGTGACCGCACCAGCCGTAGCCGCAGACGACCACCTTCTTGCCCGCCCATAAGATATTGGTGGCGCGGGTGATGCCGTCAATGGTACTCTGGCCGGTGCCGTAGCGGTTGTCGAATAAATATTTGGTCTGGGCGTCGTTGACGGCAATCATGGGGTATTTCAGCTTGCCCGCCTTTTCCAGGCTGCGTAGCCGAATAACGCCGGTGGTGGTCTCTTCCGTGCCGCCGATAATATTATCAAGCAGCTCGGTGCGTTTGGTGTGCAGAGTGGTCACCAGGTCGGCGCCGTCGTCAACGCTTAAGTTGGGCTTGTGGTCGAGGGCGGTGTTGATGTGCTTGTAGTATGTCTTCTCGTCCTCGCCCTTAATGGCGTTAACGGGAATGCCGTCTTTGACCAGGGCGGCGGCCACATCGTCCTGGGTGCTTAAGGGGTTGGCGGCACATAAGACGACCTCGGCTCCACCCTCCTTAAGGGTCAGCACCAGGTTGGCCGTCTCGGTGGTTACGTGGAGGCAGGCCGAGATGCGTATATCTTTTAGCGGCTTCTCCTTGCCAAAACGCTCCCTGATGAGCTTGATGACGGGCATCTCGCGGTAGGCCCACTCTATTCTCTTTCGGCCGGCTTCGGCTAGTGTCGGGTCTTTTATGTCGTATTTTTGCATCTTATTCCTTTAAAACTCCAGCTTTAAGGTTACTATCTCAAAGGGTTTGACTTCAAGGCTGAACTGGTTGCCCTCGAAGGGCAGTTCGTCCTCTTCTCTCTCCAGCAAATCGACCCTGGTCAGCCGCTTGATGTCCTTGAATAGCTCCACCTCAGCCTGGGTAATCATGCCCGTGGTCTCGAAGAAGCGCAGGATAACGGCTTCGCTGTCTTCGGCCTTCTTTAGGGCGGAGAGGATAAGGTTGTGGGGCGTTAGCTTGATAAACGAGAGCTCAGCGGGCAGCTTGCCTTCGGCGTCAGCCTGGATGGTGATGGGGCGGTGGTCGAATTCAGGCGCCTGTTTATAAATTTCGGCCTGCCGCCAGTCGCCATCGTGGGGCTGGACGGCGTATTCGAAGGTGTACTGCCTCAGCTCCAGGGCGTCGGGGGTGGGCACTAAAGGCCCGGCCACACCATCGGCGGAGAGCCCGTAAACCCCCCGCAGCAGGGTGATATAGGTAGCGGTGCCCACCTTTTCCGCCGCGGGCAGCCCCTTGTTCATAAAGGTTACCCCGCGCGCGCCATCGCTGACGTCGAACCAGCTTAAGAAACTGGGTATACCCGATGGCTTGATCCCCTTTCCCCGGGCAAAATACTCGGTCGGTTCGGGAATGACACCGAACTGCGTCTCACGGAAGCAGACCTTGCGGTCTATACCGGTATCGAACTTGACCCTTAAGCGTATGTTGGGGTATTTGTTATCGATTTTAGTAACGAATTCCAGGCGGGGCAGCTCGGCGAAGATTATGACCTCTTTGGTGATATCCAGCGTCTTGTAGTTGTAGAGTATGGGGGGGAACCTTTCCTTGAGACGGTAGGGCCAGGTGAGGCAGTAATACTCGTTCTCAAAGATTATTCTGACCCTGGAGCCTTCGTTCTCGATGCGGAAACCTTTGGGCTTAAAGTTGCCGTATTTGATACCCTGCCCCGATTCGCTCTTGATGAGCTCGGGGGTGAATCGGCTGCGGTGATAGTAAAGGTCGCCGACCTCGTCCTCGATGACAAGCTCGTTGCCGCTTAAGAGGCGGTTGCCGTCCCTATCGTCGACCTCAATTATGCCGCTCTGGTCGTCAACCTTGAGGCGGAAGAAGGGCGTTTCAACCTGGTTTCCCTTGATTTTTATACCTTTCGACTTCTGCTGGCTTGATTTGGCTGGGTGTACCTTATAGCCCAGCGGTGGGGCATCGGCGACAAAGCCTTCTTTGGCTGATTCCACCCAGTTTTTGGTGGGCCAGGAGAGCGGGTTAAAGACGGCGGTGCCCTTACCGCCGGTGTTTATTTTCCCCGCGATGTAGATTAGAGATTGGTTGAGGAGCTGCTTGAGCTTACTCTTGAGAGAGCTAAAAATCTGCCTAACCTCTTCGTAGATTTCGTCCACCCCGCAGCCGGTGATTATATCGTGGAAGGCGATGAACAGGGCCTTTTCCCAAGCTTCACGGAAGTCTTCGGCAGGATATTCGGCGCCGAGGAGCCAGGCAATGGTGGCGAACTGCTCGGCAGTGATAAGTAATTCCTCGCACTCGCGGGTGTTCTGGACTATCCAGACGCGGCTGGAGCATACCTGGGGAAAGACGGCCACCAGTTCGTCGTCGTAGAGTTCGCCCTCTATCACCTCGGGCTTCTTTTCGCAGCTCTCCAGCGACTGGAAGAACTCGCGGGGGGTGGCGATCTTCATCTCTAGTGCGGGTTTTTTCTTGTTCCACTGCTTTACAGCGGGGATGATTTCGGGCTGCGGCGGCATGGAACCGCTGCCGCAGGGCATGAGTATATTGGGAGTGCAGGCGTATTTCTTAAGCTCGGCCAGCGATTTTTCCCACTGGTCGATGTTCAACCCCGCCCGGTAACCCAGAGGGAACCAGTGTGAGAGAATGGTAGTCCCGTCCAAGCCTTTCCAGTAGAACTCGCTTTCCCTTATGTCGGGGCGGGCGCCCCGTCGGAAAGCCAGCCATTGGTAGCCCGCTTTCTTATATATCTGGGGGAGCTGGGCGTTCATGCCGAAGCTATCGGCGGCCCAGGCCACGGGGACATCAACGCCGATTTTTTCCTTAAAGTACCTCTTGCCGAACAGGATATCCCTGAGCAGCACCTCGCCGTTGGGCAGCATAGTATCGGCCATAAGGTATTGGCCATCGACTATCTCCAGTTTGCCCGCCTTTATCATCTTCTTTATGCTTTTGAATAGATTGGGGTTTCTCTTCTCTATCTCTTTGAGCAGGAAGGCCTGCTCCAGACAGAACCTGAATTCCGGGGCTTTCATCAGCGCCAGGGCCTGCTCCAGAATGGTCTCGTTTATCCTGAGGTAGTCTTCCTTGGAGAAAGCCCAGGCAACATCATAGTGAGTATGGGGCACCAGGTAAGCCGTCGGCATATTGACCTCCGCTTAAGCAGATTATACTACACTTTTTAAGCCCCGGTTTTTAGCCATTCCTGAAGCTCCGCCATAACCTGCGGGTGGTTGGTCCGGCTCAGGGTTACCAACTTTACCTTGGGCTGGGATTTAATGGCGTCGGCGCAGGGGTTGGGGTTGAGCATAATTGTCGCCAGCAGCCTTTGGTCGCTGTTAAGAATGTTCAATACCGCTTCCCTGAATTTGGCCGAGAAGAGCTCCATCTTGCCGATTTCGTCAATGACCACCAAGTCGCATTCCTTGACCGCCCGCTCGATGGCGGCGACGCCTACCTTATCCAGGCTTACGACGTCAACGCCGTATTTGCTCACTCGGTGCGGGCTTTTGAAGTAAAGGTGGGAGAGCACCGCCGTTTCTCCGTCCAGGGTAACCAGCCTGAAGCCCTGCCTGACCCCCTGGCTCTTTATCTCCTCGGTGTAGAAGCCGCCCGCCTTGATTTCGAGCCTGGCGACGGCCTGTTTGATGAAGCTGGTTTTGCCGCTCCCCGGAGGGCCGGTGAGCAGAAAGATTGACTTCATCGGCTTTTACCGCTCTTTTGAGCCGCCTCAGCCTTTCTCCTCAGCTTCAGCTTTTTCCGCTTGCGCCGATGTTTCAGGTTGGCTACCCTTTTGCGCTTGTTCATGGCTGTAATATAACCTAAATCAGCTCTTCTGGCTAGAGTGGAGCTGGACAAAGCGGGCGAAGGAGCGGTCGTAGCTCTTTTCAACTTCAGGGGGGAAAACGCAGGCGGGGAGCTCATCAGATTTGAGGTGGTAGGCGATACACTCGCAGCATTTGCCCTTGCGGGAGCAGGGCTCATAAGTGCAGTTGCAGTTGGCTTTGTTGGCTTCGATGTTACATTCCATAGGTTAACCTCCACACTCTGTTAGCGTACGTACTAATTTCCCACCCGAATCCCACCCTTAGAGGGGATTCGCCCTCTAGAATTCCTTCTGGGTGCGTTGCCCCTCACCACCCCTCTTCTGAATTACTATTTGCTTCTCATTACTTTCGAAAGCTCGGCTAAAAGCTCTAAGGCGCGGGCGGAGGCGTCGGGGGATTCGAGCGAGGCCAGCGTGCAGCTGGGCGTTATGATGCTCTGGGCGACGAGCTGCTCGAAACTGAAGCCGTTGCGGGTGAAGGGGAGCATGGATTCTTCCAGCCTGTTCTTGAGGGCGGCGACGCTCTCCTTGACCAGTGACGGGCTGTCGTTGGGGACGATGCCCCAGGCGATGACGCCCTTTCTGTAGAGAAACTTTTTGACTTCAGTGGGGTAGAGGCTGAGGGACTGGGCGTAGTTGTAGGCATCGAAGCTTAAGATATCCAGGCTGGTTTCGAGTATGACCGACCAGTCGGTGTTGCCGCAGCAGTGCACGCCCTTGAGGCCTTTAATTCCGCGAAAGACCTCTTCCAGCAGGCTGACCACCTTTTCTTTGGACAGCGGCACCGCCACCGAGCCGAATGAAGCCATGTAGGGCTCGTCGACGAATATAATCGTATTGGGCGCTATTCTCCTTAATTCCTTTTCCTGCCAGGCCGCCTTGAGCCTCAAAAACTTGGCTACGGCATCGCCGAGGACGTCGTCATAGAGTATCGCCTTGCCTTCCTCGTCGGTGACGCTCAAACCCCAGGTGAGCGGGCCGGTTATCTGGCCCTTGACCGCCCGCGGCTTGAGGTCTTGAGAGCCTAAAAAGATGTGCAGGCCGGCGGCGTAGGGAGGTGTGGTGGGGTAATTGTCTAAGTCTTCCTCAAGGTAGGCGGTATAGAACTTCTCCAGCGATTGGTCGAAATCGGGGGCGCGGACAAAGCGCAGCCTGTCGTCTTCGAGACTTATGCCGGGGAAGCCCTCGCTGAACTGGGCGTTCATATTCTCCTTGAAGGAGCGGCGCGGCAATTGCGGCCAGGCGGGTATGTCCTTGAGGTATTTGAGCACCTGGGCGCAGGCGGCGGCGGGGTCGGTGTGGGGCATGCTGCCGATGATGGTGGGCAGGCAGTTGAACTCAAAATCAGGCACTAGCTATCTCCCTTGAGGTATTTACCGATGAGAAGGTCGAGCCTTTTCTTAATCGGGGCGGTTATGTTCTGGCGGCTGGTGGCGATGGCGTCTTTAAGGGCACTGGCGCAGTCGCAGCCTCGCTCCTCGGGTATTCTGGCCACCGCCAGCTTGATGATGGGCTTGATGTTATCAACGTTCTGGCGCAATACTTTGAGTATGGCGTCGATGTTAAAGGGATGGTCTCCCTCCCGCCAGCTATCGTAGTCGGTGACGCCGGCGATAGCGGCGTAGCAGATTTCGGCCTCGCGCGCCAGCTTGGCTTCGGGCAGCGCCGTCATGCCGATAATGGCCGCCCCCCAGGAACGGTAGAGCTTTGACTCCGCCCGCGTGGAAAAGGCGGGGCCTTCCATGGCCACATAGGTGCCCTTGAAATGCACCCTGGCCTCAGTCTCTTTAGCGGCCTCGTATAGAATCCGGCTCAGGTCGGGGCAGAAGGGGTCGGCGAAGGGGATATGGACGACCAGCCCATCGCCGAAGAAGGTGTTTGGCCGCTGGCGGGTGCGGTCGATAATCTGGTCGGGGATGACCAGGTCGCCGAGCTTTATTTCCTGCTGAAAGCTGCCCACGGCGTTGACCGAGATGATGCGCTCCACCCCCAGCGCTTTGAGGGCGTAGATGTTGGCGCGGTAGGGCACCTCGGTGGGGGTGATGGTGTGCCCGCGGCCGTGGCGGGGCAGGAAGGCGACGCTCGTCCCCTCCAGCCTGCCGATGGTGATGGTGTCGCTGGGCTTGCCGAAGGGGGTGGTGGAGTTGACCTCTTCGATGTCGGTCAGCCCCTCGATTTGATAAAGCCCCGTCCCGCCGATGACCCCGATTTTAGCTTTTGGCATTTAGTTTTTTCTCCTTATTATTGCTGCTAGGAAAAGTATACTTCTGTTTGTTCACCCATGCCTGTAATTTATCGACATCGCTTATTTCTGTTCCTAGTTCATCTGGCTTTTCTAACAGAGCGATAGCTATATGACGAACAAGCTGTCCAAATTCGTCAATGTCATCTAATGAAACATTCTCTCCACCGCCATGAACTATGCCACCCCGTATCTTATAGTATTTACGGATATCCTTGTCTATTTCCAACCTATTATCGAGGTCTTCACCTAAAATAAATGCTGCTCTTTCAGCCAGCATGGCAGTAATTCCACGAACCTTTAGTTCCTCGTCTTTGGGTTCGCCTCCTAGCAGTGTTTCTAGCGCGAAACTAATTTTCGCAAATTTAGAATTGTTTGTATCAGGCTTTGTGGATTCAGCAAGCCAGTGAATTCCATCAAGCAGTTTGTTTTCCATTTTGCTATAGTTTGTTTTCATAATAAGTTTGTTAATCAGTTTCCATTGCTGCTGTGATAATCTAGACAATATGTCTCTCCTAAGTTCGACCTCTATAAGCCCAGGCCCTATTTGTGTTACAAAGTCCTTCATACCATTTCTATCGATCCTCATTGGAGTAGAAGCATAGGAAATAATCTCACCAACTATGCCGACCAACCAAGTATCACTATGGTGACCAAAAGGAAAACAAAAGGCTCTAAAAACATCGATAATTAGGTTTACTTGTGTTCTTGCATATGTAAGGGCTTTCTGCTGGTCACCAGGTGCGTTAACTCTGGCTAATACGTGGACTTCTGGCGCTTTCTCAGACCAAAGTACTCGTTTGCTAACCCATTGCTTAAGCTCTTGCTCTGTGATTGTCACAAAGGTTACATTACCTATTTGAGTCGGTTCACCTTCAAGCCAAAGGTTTGCTATTGGAATATTGACAGGTAGCCAAGCCTCAAATTCTATTAGTTCTTTTAGGAGTTGTTTCGCTTTAGTAAGAAGTTCTGCATTGAAAAGATGCTCTGTTTCTGACCAACTAGTTGTTTGACCCATGAGAAAGTCGTACATAATTCCTCTACCTATCTCATGTTCTGAAAGCATTACAGGGTTTAGTCTGAGCACACCTTGAACTACTTCTTCGAATAATGGTTGACCATCCTGATAGCCATATAGGGTTTTAAAAATTGAACGTGGAGAATTACTATGCCACCAATTAAAATCGCTAGCTTTCCCGCCTCGTCTAAATATCTCTACCAGTTTGGCGAGCTTTTCTGCTAATATATCTATTTTTTTTGAATTTCTTTTCGTTAGTTTAATCTCTTAATACCCTCCCCCAATGGCTGCCTTATTATACCACCCTCGGTAATGATGGCGGTGATGTACCGGTTGGGGGTAACGTCGAAGGCGGGGTTGGCGGCCTCGATGCCGGCGGGGGCGACGGCGGCGCCCTGGATATGCGTTACCTCTTCGGGGCTCCTCTGCTCGATGGGAATCTCGTCACCCGACTTAAGCGAGGGGTCGATGGTGGTGAGGGGGGCGGCAACGTAGAAGGGGATATCGTGCTCCCTGGCCAGCACGGCCAGAGTGTAAGTCCCGATTTTGTTGGCGCTATCGCCGTTGGCGGCAATCCTGTCGGCGCCGACGATAACGGCGTCAATATCTCCTTGGCCCATAAAATAGCCCGCCATGGAGTCGGTGATGAGGGTGAAGGGGATTTTAAGCTCTTTAAGCTCCCAGGCAGTGATGCGGGCACCCTGGAGGAGGGGGCGGGTCTCGGTGGCGATGACCTTGAGCTTCTTGCCCCGCTCGTATGCCTGCCGGATTACCCCTAAAGCGGTGCCGTAGCCGCCCGTGGCCAGTGGCCCCGTGTTGCAGTGGGTAAGTACCGTCGAGCCGTCTTTAATCAGCTCGGCGCCGATTTGGCTCAATTTCAGGGTGGCTTCGGCTTCTTCCTGGTGTATTTTGATGGCTTCGGCGACCAAAGCCTGCTTTATCCGCTCAACGTTTGTGCCTTTTTCGGCCACTTTTTCCATCCTCTCCAGTGCGCGGAAGAGGTTGCGGGCGGTGGGGCGGGTGGCGGATAAAGCGCGGCTGACGACTTCAAGTTCACGCCGGAAAATATCGGCGTCTTGAGCCTTGATTTTAAGGGCACCCAAAGCTAACCCATATCCACCAGCTATACCTATGGCGGGAGCACCCCGTATTTTCAATTCTGCGATGGCTGAGGCGATATCCTGATGGTCCTTTAGCTCCAGATAGGCCTTTTTCAGGGGTAATTGGGTCTGGTCGAGGACTTTTACACCCGTGCCCAGCCATTCGATAGCTTTCATAGGCTAAATGTAGCCCAGCTTTGAGGTGGTCGTCAAGGGGTACCTATTCTTGACAGTATCAGTCGGGGCAAAGTAAACTTTTTGGTATGGCTGAGGTTTTGGCGGGCATCGAGAAGCTGAAAAGCATGGTCGGGGTGGGGTGGGAGCCCAGGGAGTACTCCATCGAAAGGGAGATGGTGCGGCGCTTCTGCCACGCCGTGGGCGACACCAACCCCAAATGGCGGGACGGGATGATAGCGCCGCCGACCTTCGTGCTGGGCATCGGCTTCGAGCAGTTCGTTGACGATTTGCTGAACATTGTCGCCTTCAACACCGTGCTCATGGCGGGCAACGATATCGAATGTCACCAGCCCATGAAGACGGGCGATGTCATCACCGCCGTCTTCGAAATCAGCGGGCTGCGCGAGCGCGAGGGCGAGAACGGCAAGATGGCTTTCCTGACCTTCCAGAGCACCTGCAAAAACCAAAAGGGGGAGCTGGTGGCCAAATGCCGCCAGATGGTTATCGGCTACTGATATGGCAAAGCAGCTTTCTTATAGCGATATCAATGTCGGCGACGGCATCACGCCGCTGGTCAAAGAGCCGACCAAAAAGCAGCTGGTGGTTTGGGCGGGGGCGGTGGGCGATTATACCCCCATCCACTACGATAAGGACTTCGCCCTTAGCCGCGGGCTTTCCGGGGTTATCGTCCAGGGGCAGCTGACGGGGGCGTTCCTGGGGCAGATGCTGACCGACTGGCTTGGGGAGAAGGGTGAGCTCAAAAGGTTTAACTGCAGCTATAAGGGCATGAACTACCCCGATGAGGCTCTGACCTGCAAGGGCGAGGTGACCAGGAAATACGAGCAGGGTGGAGAGCACTTTATCGAGTGCAAGATCTGGGCGGAGAACCCAAAGGGGGAGAAAACGGCTTCGGGTCGGGCGGTAGTGACGCTGCCGGCCGGGGGCTGATTTATAGAAGAGAGAAAAGGAGGATTTGAAAATGACTAAAAGACTGGAAGGAAAAGTGGCTATCGTTACCGGTTCGGGGCAGGGCATCGGCAAGGCCATCGCCCTCGCCCTGGCTGAGGAGGGGGCCAAGGTGGTGACTAACAACCGCCGCCCCGGCACCAAGGGCGGCGACGCCGAGACCGTGGTCAAGGAAATCGAGGCGATGGGTGGAGAGGGGATGCCCTTCTTCGGCAGTGTTAACGATTTTGATGATGCCGAGATGATAGTCAAGCTGGCGGTGGAGAAGTTCGGCAGGCTGGATATACTGGTCAATAACGCTGGCGCCGACGCCCCGCGCATGGTCTGGAATATGAGCGAGGAGGAATGGGACAGGTGCGTCGACTCCTTCCTTAAAGGCTCGTTCAACTGTACCCGCTTTGCCGCGGCCGTAATGAGGGAGCAGAAGTGGGGCCGGATTATCAATACCACCTCTACCGCCTGGCTGGGCACGGTGGGGCACTGCAACTACGGCGCCGCCAAGGCCGGAATCGTAGGCTTAACGCGGGCGGTGGCCAGGGAGGTGGGGCGCTACGGTATTACCTGCAACGCCTATGCACCTACTGCTGCCACCAGGTTTACCTTGAGCGAAGAGATAGTGGCTGGCTTTAAGAAGCGCTATGAGGCGGGCCTGATGACCAAGAAACGTTTTGAGGAGCTGACCAACCCGCCCAAGCCGGAGACGGTGGGACCTTTTATCGTTTACCTTTGCACCGAAGAGGCGGCCTATATAAACGGGCAGGTCTTCGACGTCACCGGCGGTGATATCGCCATCTACTCCGAGCCGGTAAAGAAGAAGTCGATCGTCAAAGAAGGGATGTGGACGGTTGAAGAACTGATCGAGCAGGTGCCCAAGGTCTTGCTGGAGGGTTATAAGAACCCAGCGCCACCCAAGGCGGATAAGTAGCATTATACTTTTTGGGTGTTAAAGAGGGGGCGAAAGCCCCCTCTTTTTTATTGGGGGCACCCACCAACCCCGCACTGGCGATCGTGGGTCTTTCGTCCCAACTCAGCCCGCCCTAATGAGTAAACTCCTTAACCTGAGGGTTACGCCTCCCCATCCCCAAATAAGGAGTTTATAGAGGTCTAACCTCTATAGGGTGGGTAAGGGTGGGTCTGAAAAACGTATGATAACAGGGTGGGGTAGTGGTTATTGATTTTGGCGTTTCTGCCACTCATGGCGGTGGAGTTCCATGAGGATGAAGCTGTAGCCATCTTTTTTGAGGTGACCGTAGGGGATAAAGCCGCACTTGGTAAAGCACTTTTGCGCCCGACTGTTGTTAACCAGTGTCTTGAGATAGAGGCGGGTAAGCTTGGTCTTGCCGAAGACATATTCAAGGAGGGTGGCCACGGCGTCGCTGCCGTAGCCCTGGTCCCAGTAGTCGCGGTCGCCAATCATAATGCCCAGCTCGGCTTCTTTCTTATCATTATCAATGCCATAATAGGTGCAGTTGCCGATGTGCTTGCCTTCCTTGGTCTCGATGGCGAATTGGTGTCTGATGGTGGGGGGATAGCGCAGGTCGCTGGTATAGCTGGCCAGGTACTGGGGGAAGGTGGTGGTGGGCAGGGGGGCGGCATCGAGCGCCGCCAGCTCGGCGTCGGTGAGCCAGGTGTAGTCGTCAGTAGCGTCAGCCAACCTTTTTTCCCGCAGCTTAACCTTTTCGCCAGAAATCATGCCACTCTCAATAGTTTTACATTCGGAAGGACAGGGGGTCTTCGCCGGCTTCCAGCTCGGCGAGCGCTTCTTCTGCTGCCTGCTGGATTACCTCGCTATCGTCGGTGAGGCAGCGTTCCAGGCTGTCTTTAGCCTCGGGCCCGCCTATCCTGCCCAGCGCTTGTATTGCCGCCAGCTGGACGTCGATATCGGGGTCGGTGGTGAGCTCACTTAGGTAAGGAGCGGCTTCCTTCTCGCCCAGTTCGCCGCAGGCTTGAGCGGCTTCATAGCGTATCTCGGCGTCGGCGTTGGTCAGCTCTCTTATTAAAATGGGTAGCCAGCGCAGGTCGCAGTTTTTGCCCATGGCGAAGATGGCGCTGGTCTTGAGCCTGGGCACGCCGCTCTGGTAGGCCCGGGCGATGGCTTTTTCCATCTGGGGGAGGCTTAAGGGTGCGGCCGCTTCCAGGGCGCGGCGCTTGATTTCCAGGGAACGGCTTGTGTCTTCGATGACGCCGAGCAGGGCACGGCAGACCCTGGTCTTGTGTTTGGGGCGGAGCTTTTCCAGCTCGGCGAGCATGGCGAACTTGCCCAAGGCAGTTGCCGCCGTCGCCTGGACTTTTTCGGCATTTTCCGGCTCCAGCAGCTCGATGAGGGGGTCGATGAGGCCGGTTTCCTCGCTTTCCCAGAGGCCCTCGATAGCCTTACTTTGCACGTCAGCGTCTTCGTCCTTGAGGCGTCGCTTGAAGATGCCTTCGAAGTCGAGCTCAAAATTATTCTCGGCCAGCTCGACGAGCCGATAGATAATCTGCCGCCGCCGTTTTGGCTCGATAGTTTGCCATGCCTTTTCAAAGAGCGCCAGTTCCTGCGCGTTGAGGTTGGACAGCTCCACCAGCCTGGAGCTGAGCAGTGGCTTGTCGCTATCGATAAGGGCGTTAATGGCCTCTTCGACGGGCAGCGGCATACTAATCCTCCTCCTCGTACTCGTCTTCCTCTTGGCCGTATTCCCATATGGGGCGGGTGAAATTATCAATGTATTCGCCCATCGCCTCAGCGGCGACTTGTTTGAGTCTGTCGGCGGCTTCGTTGGCAATCTGGGTAAGCTCGCCGACGTCGACCTCAATTTTCAGCATTCTGGACAGCACCTGAAGCACCGCCAGAGCCGCCACCGGGTTCTGGATGCGGGTGGCGTGCACGGGCACCTCGCCGAGAAGGCAGATGCCCTCGATGTTTCTTTCCTTAGTGACGCCGAGGAGCAAGCCGTTCAAGCCCGCAATCTGAAGGTTGCCCCGCTGCACCAGCTCGTACTTATCCAGCTCTTCCGCCATGTGCGGGCTGGTGACGACACCCCAGACCCGGGGCTGCTCGGTGTGGTGGATACGGCTGAGGGCGGCGGCGCAGGTGTATATCCGCTTTACCCGGAACTTGACGCCGACATCTAAAACGCAGTTAGCCAGCTCGTAGCCCTTGGTGATGGGCTGGTCTTCGCCAATAAAGAGTATGACGTCGCTGCCGCCGCCCGGATGTTTCCAGTAGTAGAAGCGGCTCTGGGGAAATTGGGGGGCTTCGATGACGTTGTCTTTGGCAATTACCCCGATGGCGTCGAAGAAGTATGACGGTTCGATTTCGCCCAGCTCCTTGAAGTCGAGCTTTTTGCGTAGATAGGTGGCCACGATGATGGAGACATCACCGATGCCGGGCCAGGAGGCGAGCATGACCGGTGATTTTAGCCTGGGACGGGCGTATATTTTGATTATGTTTTTCATCTTTTCTATTTACTGGCCACCGACAGTCGGGGGAAATAGATATCCGGGGTGCTGAGCACGCTGCCGACCCACTTGGGCTGGCTGCCGATGGCGTTAATCTCCTTTAGAAGCTTATAGACATTGCCCGAAACCATGGTGTTCTTTACCCTCCCTATTATTTTACCACTTTCCACTTTATAACCTAAGAGGACGTTGCCGCTGAAGTCACCGCCGAGTATGTTGCCCTGCTCGGCGCCCATGAGCTGTTCTATAACCAGCCCTTCCTTGATGTCTTTCAACATCTCGTCGAAGGTCGTATCACCGGGGGCGACGACCAGCGTGCTGGGGGAGGGAACAGGTAATCCACCGCCGCGGCTGGCGCTGCCCGTGCTTTTGGTCTTGGCCATAGCGGCCGTCTGCAAGTCATAGATAAAGCTGGATACGACCCCCTCTTCAATCAAAGGCGTGCGCTGGCTGGGGACGCCTTCGTCATCGCAGGGGCGGCTGTGGGGGCGATAGGCGATAGTCGGGTCGTCCGTGAGCGATAGTTTAGTATCAAAAACTTGTTCGCCTAATCTCTTACCGATGGGGGAAGCGCCTTCTAAAACGGTCTTTCCGTTAAAGGCCGCCATCAATGGAGAAATCAGAGCGCTGGCGACGCCCTCGGGGGAAAAGATTACGGGGAGGGTTTTGGTGGGTGCACTAGCCTGGTTCTTGGCTAAGTCAAGTTGCCTGAGCACGACCTTGGCTATCTCGCCAACATCGGCCAGGGGGTGGCAGGAGCTCTGGCCCTCGCCGACGAAGAGCATGTCGGTGCCCCGGACCAGGTTGCCGACGACGCCGATGCTGAAAACGCTTTTCTTATATTCAGCCTGTCCGCCGCGGGAGTTAATAATGCGCAGGACGATGGTCTCTTTCTCTACCCCCGCCTCGCAGACAATATCCGGCGTATGCTCGGTAACGAGGGCGATAAGCTCCTCGCCTAAGCTGGCCATTTGCTCGATGGGGATAGACTCCACGTCAGGGTCAAAGATATCCACTGGGGGGTAGGGGGTGGTGGGGGGAAGCTCGAACCTGGCTTTGGTGCCGAACTTAGCGGTCTCGACTGCGTTATTCACCAGGCTTTGGCTGTCGCTAACGTCGGTGCCGGTGGCGTAGCCGAGCCTGCCGTCCTTAACGATGCGCAGGGCGACGGAAGTGCTCTGCTTGCCCTGAATATGCTTTAGGCGGTTGGCCTCGAAGTGCACCGGTGTCTCTTCAGCGGAGACGAGAAATACCTCGGCTTCCTCAGCTACTTTCTTGGCTTGCGCTAGGATTCTTTCCACTAGCTGCCTCCCACCAGACACTTACGGATTCGGATGTGGGGGCTGCCGTTGGCGACGGGGAGGGGGTACTGGCCGCCCTTGCCGCAGCCGCCGCCCTGGTTCATATCCAGGTCGTTGCCGATGGCGTCGATATTATTAAGGGTGATGAAGACGTTGCCGGTGAGTACCACCGGTCTTAAAGCCTCGGCTACCTTGCCGTTGCGTATCATGTAGGCCTCGCCGGCGGAGAAGGTGAACATCTCCATGCTGGTGGTGCCGCCGAACCAGTTCTTGGCGTAGACACCCTCTTTGATGTCGGCGATTAAATCATCGAAAGAGCCTTGGCCCGGCTCGATATAGGTGTTGGTCATGCGCACGATGGGCGGGAACCTATAATTCATGGCGCGGGCGTTGCCGGTGGGTTTTTCGTTCATCTTGGCCGCCGTCTCTCTGGAATGCAATCTTCCTACCAGTTCGCCAGCCTTGATGAGATAGGTCTTGGTGGCGGCCACCCCTTCGTCGTCGTATTTGTAGCTGCCGCGCAGGTCGGGTCGAGCGGCGCTGTCAATAATATTAAGCTCTTTGCCGCCGAATTTTTTGCCCAAGACCATGATTTGGCGCAGGCGCTCGTTTTCGTAGATGTGGTCGGCTTCGGAGAGGTGGCCGAAGGCTTCGTGGACAAAGACGCCCGCCAGAATGGGGTCCAAAACGACGGTGTATTCACCGCCCTTCACCTGCGGGGCGGAAAGAAGTTCGACCGCGTGTTTGGCTGTCTCTTCCACCTGCTTGTGAAGTCCCGTTATAGCATTGAAGTCGCCGCGGCTGCCCAGACTCAAGCCCGCCTGCTGCACCTCGCCATTGTCGGCGGCCACGGCGCTGATGCGCAGGGTGATATCCGTCCTCGGCTGCTCGATGTAGCTGCCCGCTGAATTAACGAAAACGGTCTTCTTGTGGCTGTCGCCGTAAGCGATAACCGAGGTCTGGAGTTGGGGGGTACGCCAGATGATTTCATTGTATTCGTCGAGGAGTTTCTTTTTCTCCGCTAGCGGTATGGTCAGGGGGACGTCTTTGCCGTTTGATACGTTATCGACGGCGGGCTCGACCGGTGCTAGCTGGCTTTTCTCCTTACCGACGAGCTTTGCCTGCTTGACAGCGCGGTCTATTCTATCGGGGAGGTCGTTGAGGTCGTTGAAGCTGACAAAGCCCCAGCCGCCTTTGACCAGGGCGCGGATGTTGCCGCCGACGGCGGTGGACTGCCCCGCCGATTCCAGCTCTCGGCCTCGATAGGTGATGTGGCTGAGCCGACTTTCCTCAAGGCGGGCTTCCATATAGTCGGCGCGGTGTTTCTGGAGCGCCTCGGCTAGCTGGCGGCTTGCGGCCCTGATATCGGTCATGGTATAAACAGTTTACCATTGCCGCCAGCGTAGCTGTCAATGCATTAGGGTCTAGTCGTGGATGCGGCTCAGATACCAGCCGCCGCCGGGCATATCCCGATAGATATCGCAGACCATACCCTTGTTGGTCTTGACGCGGAAGTACTGTCGTGACATCTCCTTGCCCCACCACTCTTCTTCGGTGCGCCACTTTTCGTAGACCCTGGTGATGCGCTGCTTGTCTCCGTTGCGGGCCAGGGTTAAGGGTATGCCCTGTACGTTCACCGTGACCTTTAGCTCTTCCGGTTTCTCCAATATCTTAGCCAATGCTCCAGTCCCCCTTGACTATAACTTACGTAATACTCCGATTACCTTGCCCTGAATCTCGATGTCTTCGGGCGGGTAGTACATAGGCTGCATCTCTTTGTTGGCCGGTTGCAGGCGGATGCGGCCTCCTTCGTGGTAGACCTTTTTCAGGGTTACTTCTTGCTCTACCTTGAGCCAGACCGCCGCCATCTCGCCTTCTTCGACGTCGCTCATCTGCTGTATTAAGACGATATCACCATCGCCGACGAGGGCGTCAATCATGGAAAAGCCTTTGACCCTGAGGGCATAGATGCCCTTTTTACCCCTGGTGACCTCGTCGGTGAGCTGGAGTGTTTCCTCGGGGACGGATGTCCAGGTGTCGGCGGTGGGTACGGGTATGGGCTTGCCGGCGGCGATGGTGCCCAGCAGGGGAACCAGGGAGACGGCCTCCAGTTTGCGGTCGGTGAGCTGGATGCTGCGGAATACCGTCGGGTCGCGGCGGATGTGTCCTTCATCCTCGAGTTTGTTGAGGTGGTGCTGGACGACGGAGGGCGTGCTGATATCGCAGCCCTTGGCGATGTCCCTGACGGTGGGAGCATAGCCCTTCTTGTCGAGAAACTGTCGGATAAAGTTTAAGATACGCTCCCGGGTAGGCGAGGCCATCAATATCTCCTTAAAACATTTGTATTAAAACAAGTGTATCATAGGGGTTTGGGTTTGTCAAGGGGGGTGAGATTTTTCCCACCCCACCTTGTTTAGCGTACGTTATTTCTTCCCACCCAATACCCGCCCTATAAAGGTTAAACCTTTATAAATTCCTTATTTGGGGTTACGCCTCCCCACCCCCGTTTCGGGGGGTCTTAAAGGGGGCGAAGCCCCCTTTAAAAAGACTTCTGTTGGGTGGGTTGGTGTGGGACGAAGACCTGGGGAGGGGGCAAATAGCGAAAAATTGACAGCTTGGGCGTCTGACGCTAAAATTGATTGGTGCCAGCGATTTTCATTCCCGTCGTTGCCGCTTGTCCTTCAGGGCACAGCCCGGTAGGGACCTAAGAAAGGGGGACTATATTGACCCAGGTCACCGAAGCCAAGCCAGCCGTTAATATCAACGAGGACTATTGCAGCCGCTGCTCTATCTGCGGCTCTCTTTGCCCCTACGACGCCATAAGCAAAGATGCTGAGAGCGATAAAATAGTCCTAGATATAGAGAAGTGCCAGGTCTGTGGTATCTGTGCCTCCGCCTGCCCGGCCCGGGCTATCGATACCATCTACTACGACCGCGACTCCCTGCTCAGCTATCTGAGGAAGGTGAGGCCTAACTACAAGAGCGACACGCTGGTGGTGATGTGCAAGGGCAGCGCCCCCGACTTTAGCCAGGTGGGCAAGCTCTTCGGGGTAAAAGAATTTGTCCCGCTTTCCGTGCCCTGTGTCGGGCGCGTCTCCGAGGAGTTGCTTTTGGCGATGATGGCGGAGGGGATGAATAAGATTGACATACTCGCCTGTGACGAGGACTACTGCCGCTTTCAGCGGGGCAGCCCGCTCACGGCGCGGCGCGTTATGGCCTTAAACCGCATGCTGGAGCAGTTGGGCTATGGCCCTGACGCCATAACCATGAAGCGCAACAGCCTCAAGGTGAAGGTGGATAAAGACCTCTGTATCTCCTGCGGCAACTGCGTCTTCTACTGCCCCTACGATGCACCCAAGCTGGAGAGCCAGGGGGGGATAAGCTTTGACCTGGACGCCTGCCGCGGCTGTGGCTTATGCGTTTCCCTCTGCCCCGCTTTCGCCCTCGATCTGGAGAACTGGGAAAGGGACAAAATCTCAGAGCTGCTGCCTGAGCTAATCGCCGAGATGAAGTCGCCTAAGATTCTTATCTTCCGCTGCCAATGGGCGCTCTATCCTCCCTTGAACGGCGATGTCAGCCCTAACGTGCGCACCATAGAACTGCCCTGCTCGGGGCGGGTCGAAGCCGTGCACGTCCTAGAGGCATTGCAGAGCGGCGCCGACGGCGTCATGGTGATTGCCTGCGCCGAGGACGACTGCAAGCAGGAAGGGGTGAGCGCAAAAGCCGAGCACGTGGTGGCTAGAATCAAAGGCCAGCTGGAGCAGATTGGGCTGGGGGAGAGGCTGGGCTTCGGCTCGGTCTCACCGCGCTATGAAGGCAAGGCGGAAGAGGCGATAAAGCAATTCCGCCAGCAAATAGAAGCTATCGGTAAGAAGGGGAAGACAAAATGATTGTAACCGTACTGAAGCCACTGGACGAAATCCTAGATTTAATATCTCCCTACAAGAAGATTTTAATCGCGGGCTGCGACGGCTGCACCCAACCGCCGCGGGGGATGCGGGAGGCTAAGACCTTAAAGCAATTGCTGGAGCTGGCGGGCAAGCTCCAGAAAAAGAATTTCCAGTTCAAGCTGACCTCGGTGGTAAAGCAGTGCGATTCCGTGCTGACTAAATCGGCAATAAAGCCCTACGTTGACGATATTGACGCCGTGCTTTCCCTTGCCTGCGGAGCAGGGCCGCAGACGGTAGCCGAGATTTTTCCCGACCTGCCCGTCATACCCGCCCAGAACTCCCACTTCGTGGGTATCGACGACCGGGAGGGGGCTGCCATGTTCGACAGCTGCTCTTCCTGCGGTGACTGCGTTTTAGCCCTGACCGGTGCCGTCTGCCCGATTACGCGCTGCGCCAAGGGACTGCTCAACGGCGCCTGCGGTGGGGCGCGGGAAGGTATGTGCGAGCTCGACCCGGAGCGGGACTGCGCCTGGGAGCTTATCTACAAGCGTTTGGAGAGGCTGGGGCAGCTGGACAGGCTCAAGGAGTTCCAACCGCCGCGCAACTACCAGAAGAAAGCCTGGAAGGTGGCCCCTTAATATTTAGGCTTGGCTCTCCCTCAGGCCAAATTGCACATAGCGACCCTAGCTGATATAATCAAACAGCTATGGTTCCCGCCAAAAAACCTCAAAAAGACGATAGCCTGGAGACAATGCGCCACTCCGCTTCACACGTGCTGGCGGAGGCGGTGCTGTCCATGTTCCCCGACGCCAAATTTGGCATTGGCCCTGCCACCCAAGACGGCTTTTACTATGACTTCGAGCTGCCCCGTCCGCTGACCCCTGATGACCTGCCCGTCATCGAGGCCAAAATGCAAGAGCTGGTTAAGGCCAACCTGCCTTTCAAGCGCGAGGAGCTATCCAAGAAGGACGCTAAAGCGCTCTTCGCCAAGCAGCCCTACAAGCTGGAGCTAATCGAAGAGATTGAAGACGAAAAGGTCGGCGTATACCGCCAGGGGGCTTTCGTCGATCTGTGCCGTGGTCCTCACGTGAACGCCACGGGCGACATCAAAGCCTTCAAGCTGGTCAGTATCGCGGGGGCTTATTGGCGGGGGGACGAGCATAACCCCATGCTACAAAGGGTCTACGGCGTCGCCTTCGATACCGAGAAGTCTCTAGACGAATATCTCAGCAAGCTGGAGGAGGCGGCCCGACGCGACCACCGCAAGCTGGGCAAGGAGCTTGACCTCTTCAGTATCCACGAAGATGCAGGGCCGGGTCTGGTGCACTGGCACCCCAAGGGCTCAATCATACGCTGCGTCATCGAGGACTTCTGGAAAGAAGAGCACTTTAGGCGGGGCTACGAACTACTCTACACCCCACATATTGGCAAGCTGGACCTTTGGAAGACGAGCGGGCACTGGGAGTTTTATCGTGATTACCTCTACAGCCCGATGGATGTTGAGGGGCAGGAGTATATAATCAAGCCGATGAACTGCATCGGGCATATCCTTATCTATAAGACGAGTCAGCGCAGCTACCGCGAGTTGCCTTTGCGCTATGCCGAGCTGGGCACGGTCTATCGCTACGAGCGCTCCGGGGTCCTGCACGGGCTTTCGCGGGTGCGCGGCTTTACCCAGGACGACGCCCACATCTTCTGCCGCTTCGACCAGCTGGAGGACGAGGTGGCCGGCGTGCTCGAGTTGGCGCTGTTCATGGTGGATACTTTCGGTTTCAGTAACTATAAGGTCTTCCTTTCCACCTGCCCCGAAAAGTACGCGGGCGATACTAAAATCTGGGAGCAGGCCACCGATACTTTAGCCAAGGCTCTTGATAGGCAGAAACTTGCCTACGAAATCGACCCCGGTGAGGGGGTGTTCTACGGGCCCAAGATAGATATAAAGTTCGAGGACGCGGTGGGTCGGGGGTGGCAGGGGCCGACGATACAGGTCGATTTTAACCTTCCGGCGCGCTTCGATGTCAGCTATATCGGCGAGGACGGGCAGGAGCACATGGTGGCTATGGTGCACCGCACTGTTTTGGGGAGCATGGAGCGCTTCCTGGCTTCTTTGATTGAGCACTACGGTGGGGCTTTCCCGGTCTGGCTGGCGCCCGTGCAGGCGGCGTTGATACCCATCGCCGACAGGCACCTGGAATACGCCCGCAAGCTGGAAGCCGAGCTTAAAAAGGAGGGGATAAGGGGGGTGGTGGACGCCCGCTCGGAAACAGTAAACATGAAGATACGGCAGGCGCAAATGGAGAAAGTGCCCTATATGCTGGTGGTCGGGGATAGGGAGGTGGCCGACGGCACCGTTTCCGTACGACTGCGCAGCGGGGAGCAGGCCAACGACCAGCCTTTTGCCGCCTTCAAGAAGAAATTGAAGGGGATTATCGCCAGCCGTAGCCTGGAATTGAAGCTCTAAAACTTGACTAGCACAGGCTGTTATGCTATAGTTTTTGCCCGTAAAGCTTAAGGGTTGCGGGAGGTAAACAGGACATAGTTAAATCGCTACGGGTTAACCAGGGCATTAGAGCCAGGGAAGTACGCCTGGTGGGGGAGAAGGGTGAGCAGCTGGGGATTATGCCCATAGGCCAGGCGTTGGAGACGGCGAGGAGGCATGACCTTGACCTGGTTGAGGTAGCCCCTACCGCAACACCGCCAGTCTGTCGCCTTCTTGATTACGGCAAGTACAAGTACGAGCAGTCCAAGAAAGAGCGCGAGCAGAGGAAGAGCCAGAAGGTTTCCCTGCTGCGCGAGGTCAGGCTGCGACCCAAGATTGACCATCACGACTTTGAGTCCAAGACTAGGTCGGTTAGGAAATTGCTGGGGGAGGGTGATAAGGTCAAGGTGACGGTGCGCTTCCGGGGACGGGAAATCACCCACCCCGAAATCGCCTGGGGTTTGTTGCAGCGGATGACGGAGTCGCTGCAGGGGGTGGCGGCTATTGCCCGGCAACCGGTGATTGAGGGTCGGAGTATGACCGTAATCCTCTCGCCATTAGCCGCTCAGAAAGCAAAAACGACAGAGAAGAGCGAGGCATTAAAGGGGACTTAGAAAATTGCCGAAAATAAAAACCCATAAGGGAGCCAAGAGCCGCTTCCACATCACGGGTAGCGGCAAAATTATGCGAGTTAAGGGTGGAAAGAGCCATTTGCGCCGCCGTAAGCCGAAGCGGGTGCGTCGTCTCTTCGACGACACCATACCGCTGAACGCTGTCGACCGGCAGCGGATTAAGCGGCTTTTGCCCTACGGTGTGAAGTAGGTAGGGGGATGTTTTGAGAATCAAACGAGGTGTAACCAGTCACCGCCGCCATAAGAAAGTATTAGCTATGACCAAGGGGCATAGGGCCACCCGTCATTCCCTTTACCGCCGTGCCAAGGAATCCATGCTCCACGCGTTGAGTTACGCCTATGCCCACCGCCGCGAGCGCAAGGGCGACATGAGGCGGCTCTGGATAGTGCGGGTCAGCGCCGCCAGCCGAGCGCAGGGGCTTAGCTATGGGCAGTTTATCTACGGCCTGAAGCAGGCGGGGGTTGAGGTTAACCGTAAGGTCCTGGCCGATATGGCGGTGCGGGAGCCGGAAGCCTTTGCCAACCTGGTGACAGTGGCGAAGAAGAAAGTCAAAGAGTAAAGGGTTTTTGTCGTGGAATCTGAGAGGGGCTAAAAGCCCCTTATTTTTTTGTCCCCACTCCGGGTTTCACTTCCCACCCAATACCCACCCTACAGAAGTGTCACTTCTATAAATTTCTCTCCCCCAACCCCATTTTGGGGGTTTGAAAGGGGGCAAAGCCCCCTTTCTACATTAAAGGGTGGTGGGTGGGAAAAGATTAAAAAGGGGTGGGGATTGCTTCGCGGGAATGACAATTCCTGTTCTCTCCTTGACCCCTAACTAGCCGATAACCTATAATCCAGACAACCATGATAAGCGAACTTGAAGAACTATTAGCTAACGCCCTTATGGAGCTGGAGGCAGTCACTCGGGACAAAGAGCTGGAAGCCTGGCGGGTGCGTTATCTAGGCAAGAAGAGCCAGCTGACTACCATTCTACGCGGTCTGGCCAAGCTGCCCATGGAGGAGAGGAAAAAGATAGGGGCTTTGGCCAACCGCATCAAGGCCGAGCTGGATAACAGCTATCAGCAGAAGATTCAGCTACTCCGCGAGGACCAGCTGGCGGGCGCCGTCGGCGCTGAAGTACTCGATATCACCCTGCCCGGGCGTCTTATGCCCGCCGGGCGTTTGCATCCCATCACCCAGACCATAAACGAGATTCACGAAATCTTTGTTTCCATGGGCTTCCAGGTGATGGAGACGCCCGAGGTGGAGTGGAACTACTATAACTTCGAGGCGCTGAACATCCCCAAACACCACCCCGCCCGCGACAGCATGGCTACCCTTTGGGTGGACTATAAGAACGAGAAGGGCGAAAGGGACATGCTGCTGCGCACCCACAACACGGCGGGGGACATCCACGCTATGGAGATAATGAAACCGCCGATTCGGGTGGTGACCACGGGCAAGGTCTATCGCTATGAAGCTAGCGATGCCACTCATACCCCCATGTTCTACCAGATTGACGGCTTTGCCGTGGACAAGAGCATCACCATGGCCGAACTAAAGGGTACGCTATACGAGTTCGCCCGCCGCTTCTTCGGTGAGGAAAGAAAGGTGCGCTTCCGCTGTGACTACTTCCCATTCGTCGAACCGGGGGTGGAGATGGCTATAGAGTGCGGTGTCTGCGGCGGTAAGGGCTGCCGGCTTTGCGGCGACAGCGGCTGGATTGAGATACTGGGGGCGGGGATGACCCACCCCAAGGTTCTGGAGAGGGGTGGCCTAGACCCCAAGGTCTATTCCAGTTTTGCCTTCGGCATGGGCATAGATAGATTGCCCATGCTCCGTTACGGCATCGATGATACCAGACTTTTCTACGGCAGCGACCTTAGATTTTTGAGGCAGTTCTAGATGAAAGTTTCATTAAGCTGGCTTAAAGACTACGTAGATATAAAAATAACAGTTGACGAGCTTGCCCGTAAGCTTACCATGGCTGGTACCGAGGTCAAGGCCTGGCAGGTTGTCGGCGGCAGCTGGGAGAACGTCTTTATCGGACAGATTAAGGCCATCGACCCCCACCCCAATGCCGACCGCCTCACCCTGCCGACGATAGACCTGGGCACCGAGCAGCAGACCGTAGTCTGCGGGGCGCCCAACCTCAAGCTGGGGGATAAGGTGGTTTTCGCTCGCGTTGGCGCCAGGCTCGTTGACGCTCACACCGGGCAGTCATTCACCCTGAAGTTGGCCAAGATAAGGGGGGTGGTCTCGGAGGGGATGGTCTGCTCGGAACGGGAGCTGGGCATCTCCGATAGCCACGAGGGAATCATGGTTCTGCCCGCCGAGGCACCGGTGGGTAAACCGCTGGCCGACTATATGGGCGACGTCATCCTCGACCTGGATATAACGCCCAACCGCCCCGATTGCCTCTCCGTTATCGGCATCGCTCGCGAAATCGCCGCCTTAACCGGGGAAAAGGTTCGTCTGCCTGAAGACGATTATAATGAATCAGACACTACCATTGATAGTCAGGTATCGGTGGAGATTGCCGACCCCGACTTATGCCCGCGATACAGCGCCAGCTTGGTAAGGGGGATAAAGATTGGCACTTCGCCGCCCTGGATGCAGCAAAGGCTTATTGCGGCCGGGATGCGCCCGATAAATAACATCGTCGATATTACCAACTACGTTATGCTGGAGTACGGCGAGCCACTGCACGCTTTTGACTATGACCAGATTAGAGGCAAGAAAATTATTATCCGCCGTGCTAAAAAGGGCGAGGTCATGGTTACGCTGGACGGGAACAAGCGGGCACTTTTGCCCAACATGCTGGTTATCGCCGACACCGAGAGGGCGGTGGCGCTGGCGGGGGTGATGGGGGGCTATGACAGCGAGGTCACCGATGATACCACCAACATCTTTCTGGAGGCGGCCAGCTTTAATCCCGCCAGCATCTACGAGACGGGCCACAGCCTGGGCCTGCCCAGTGAAGCCCGCCTGCGTTTTGAGCGGGGGATTAGCGCGGGGGTAGCCATTCCGGCGCTGAAAAGGGCGACGCAGCTTTTGGTCGAAATCGGCGGTGGCCAGGCCGCCAAGGGCTTTATCGACGCCTATCCCGGCCAAAAGAAAGCGGCGCCCGTCCGGCTGCGGGCGAGTGAGGCAAAGCGGCTGCTGGGTGTTGATTTCAGCGTCAAGCAGATGAAAGATACGCTGGTGGCTCTGGGTTTCGAGGTCAAAGCCGGAGGCAGCGCCGAGCTGCTGGCTATCGCCCCTTACTGGCGCAGCGATGTCAGCCTTGAAGAAGACCTCGTCGAAGAGGTCGCCCGCATCATCGGCTACGACGAGATACCGATTACCATGCTCAGCCAGTCGCTGCCCCCTCAGGATCCGTCACCGATGCTAAAGCTCAAGCCGCGGGTGAGCCGTATATTGGCCGACTACGGCTTCCAGGAGGTCATCACCTTTTCCATGATGGGAGGGGAAGCCCTGAATAAGCTTTCGCCCCAGTCACAACCGTCGGAACTGGTGCGCCTGGCCAACCCCATGACCGCTGAGCAGGAGTATATGCGCCCGACGCTGCGGGCCAACCTGCTCTCGGCCTTGGAAGCCAATCTCAGGCACGAAGAGAAAGGTGTCAGGCTCTTCGAACTGGGCAGGGTATATCTAAACCGAGAGAAAGATTTGCCCAACGAGCCGGAGATAGTCTGCGGGGTGGTGGTGGGGCCCAGGTTCGAGCCGTCCTGGCGGGGCGGCAACGAGGCGCTCGATTTCTACGACGCTAAGGGCATAGTCGAGGGCTTATTCGGGCAGCTGGGTATTGAAGCCGTCTTCGAGGCGGGCTCGGACGAAAGCCTGCATCCCTTCAAGCAGGCGGCGGTCGTGGTCGGGGGGAAAAGGTTGGGGGTGGTCGGCGGATTGCACCCTAAAGTTGCGGATGCCTTTGAGATTACCGAGGAGGTCTATCTCTTCGAGGTCGATTTGACGGCGCTGCTGCCCCTTACTTTGGAGCATAAGATGTTCCAGCCGATTTCGCGCTTTCCGGCCGTGGTCAGGGATATGGCGCTGGTCGTCGATACCAGCGTGACCAATGCTCAAATTCAGGCGATTATGCGGGGCTTTTCGCTGGTGACCGATATTGCCCTCTTCGACCTCTACAGCGGGGAGCAGTTGCCGGCGGGCAAGAAGTCTTTAGCCTACCGCATCAGCTACCAGTCGCCGGAGCACACGCTGACCGACGACGAGGTCAACAAGGTCCAGCAGCAGATTCTGAATAAGCTGTCGAAACAGCTGGGGGCAAGCTTAAGGGGTTAGAGGCCTTCCCCTCCCACCTTGTTTAGCGTACGTATGGATTTCCCGACCAATGCCCACCCTACAGAGGTGTAACCTCTATAGACTTCTCTCCACAATCCCCCTTTTGGGGGGTTCTTAAGGTGGGCGAAGCCCCCCTTTAAAAGACTTCTGTTGGGTGGTTTGGTGTGGGACGAAGACTTGGGGGGAGGGGTTATCATATGTTATCAGGACTGCCAACCATGTCGGTAGTCTAAGGGGGTCTGTCCGCTATTTCCTCCAGCTTTTCCTCTATAAACATTTCCGCTTTCAGCAGGTCTTTTTCATTGGGCCTGCCCCGTATATCCCCGTGAAAAGTCCTGGGTGTTGGGTCATGAAGGTATTCTCCCGGACAGCAGAAACGCCCGATACATTGGAATTTAAAATGTTCCATTTCCAGCGCCAGCAGTTGCAGGGCGGGCTCGGCTTCTTTAGGGCCAAATTCATAGCCGGAATAGGTGATAAAAACTATCCCCTTTTTGGAATCAGGCCCGAGCACTATTTTCCGGTGTAACTTCAGGATTCGCGGATCTTTGGTAGGCGGAAGGGCTTTCGGTATCGGCTCTTTTATGTAGGTGAGGCTTTCTCCCCTGTCTCTAAGGGGTAATCTGGGGTCTACCCCGTATATCTGATTTCTTATCAAAGCTAGTATTTCGCTGTAGGGAAGGTGTAGTATGACCCCTGAACCTACACACAAGAAGTCGTAGTTGGCAAGGTCAAAGGGAGGCTTAAAAATATCCTCCGCTTTTCGGCGGACCTTAAACATATCGCATGCCCAGCCGTTCTTCTCGAAGGTGCTCTTAAATCGTTCGGCTACCTTTTCGGTGTGACCTGTGTACGATGAGTAAAGAATCAAGCATTTATTAGCCATTTCTCCCCTTTCTGCTGTAACAGCTGGATTCCTGATTCTAATTCTTCATCGATCTGGAATCAGAGGGGTGTGGTGAATAAACTAATCAGAAATAAGCGCTTTTAATCTTTTGGCTATTCCCTCTAGCGGCAGAAGCTGAGCTTCTTTCTCCGAGCGCTTCTTTAGCTCGACGCTATTTTTATCCAGAGTGCGGGGGCTGACGGTGAGCCGCAACGGAATGCCCAGCAGGTCGGCGTCGTTGAACTTGACCCCGGGCGATTCCTGGCGGTCGTCGAAGAGGACTTCAAAGCCTGCCTCCTCCAGCTCGGCGTAGAGCTTTTCGGCGACCTCTTCCACTCTAGAGCCTTCCTTATAAAGCGGGCAGAGATACACCTGGTAGGGGGCTAGTGTGAGGGGCCATATAACGCCCTTTTCGTCGTGGTGTCGCTCGATGGCGGCCGCCAGCAGGCGGTCGAGCCCGATGCCGTAGCAGCCCATGACTATCGGTTTCGATACGCCCTTTTCGTCAATGAATAGGGCCCCCAGCTTTTCGCTCAGGAAAGTGCCCAACTTGAAGACGTGTCCGACCTCAATGCCGCGGGTGGCGGCCAGCTCACCGCCGCATTCGGGGCATTTATCACCGGGGCGGGCCTGAGCGATATCGGCGACTATATCCGCCTTAAAGTCCCTGGGGTAGTTGACATTTTTGAGGTGGGTTTCGGGCTTGTTGGCGCCGGCGACGAAGTTGGTGCCCGAGTTCACCGAGTCGTCGGCGATGACAGTAAAGCCCTTGATGCCGACGGGCGATGCCGCACCAGCGACGATGCCCGCCTCGATAACCTCGTCCTCGGTAGCCATGCGCAACTCGCTCGCCTTAAGCTGGTTGTTCAGCTTAATCTCGTTGACGCCTAGGTCGCCGCGGATGACCACGAAGGCGAGCTTGCCGTCGGCGATATAAAAGACCGCCTTCAGGGTATGGCTTTGGGGCACCTTGAGGAAATTAGCCACCTCTTCAATGGAACCCGCGCCAGGGGTGGCCACTTCCTCAACGGGCAGGGGCTTACCGTTATCAATCTTTTCCTTAACGCTCACCGCCTTCTCGGCGTTGGCG
>Ga0209427_10001171_pt1 | contig 29781 bp, 30 predicted proteins | sample DeeMarSWOR136_30_FD_187465 | JGI IMG/M metagenome (GOLD analysis project Ga0209427, IMG submission 187465) | Marine sediment microbial communities from White Oak River estuary, North Carolina - WOR-1-36_30 (SPAdes) (version 2) | ecosystem: Environmental > Aquatic > Marine > Intertidal zone >...
GGTCGGGAAGGTGAACTGAAAATTGAGGCCTAACAAGTTGGACCAGAAAAAGGTCGCAGTATACCTGTCTAAGGAGTTATATGATGAGGTAAAGAAGAGGGTGACGAAGAAGGGCACCGAATTTAAGAGTGTTGAAGGCTACGTCGAGTTTGTTCTAAGAGAGGTTCTAAAAGAAGAAGGGGAAACAGAGACGTACACAAGGGAAGATGAAGAATTAATTAAGAAGCGACTGAGACGTCTTGGTTATCTATAGAAGAGTTGTACGTTCACTAACAATTATGTGGTCGTTCGCCTTGCGTATTATAATTTATTAAACATTGGTGTAGTCAAAATAGTGCAGCAGTAATCCATCATAATACGCTTCAAGAAGGATTCGTGGGCTTCACTTTTTAACTAGCGCACTACATGATACGTAAAAAGGGTTTCTTCTGAATAACAGGATCGGAAGGCTAGCTAGCTACCAGCAGGACTTCGACCAGACTCATTAACCTAACGTACCCTGGGATCATCAAGGCCCCTCTCGTCCCAACCTCAATAAGAACCCTGTTATTACCCCATAACACTCGAAAACGCGTACTACCCTATGTTCAATCGGATTGAACGTATACTTTTCAAATACGTATAGTTTTTCCATAAGCAATTTATCCGTTTTTCGCGGATAACCTCTGAAGTAACGGGAAAGATAGGCTGAAATAGCCTCCAGACGGTGGATAAAGCTGAGGAAGACGTCGAACGATAGCGGTCTGGCCCGCCACCGTGGTTCACAAACCGGTCAGTGACGTGGTTGGCGGCGCCATCGCTAGTCTTCCCCCAGAGAAGAAGAGCGTCATCTCGCCCACCAGATTGACCGCCTCTTCTCCCACCGTAGAGACGTTTAAACCCTCGCCTAAATACTCTAAGCGGACCGCCCCCCTTTCAAGGAAGTAAACCAGCTTGGACGACTTCCACGGCATCCTAGCCTCTGGCGCTTTTTCCAGTAACCTACTTTGAAGGCCGTGGCACCCGTCTTTTTGTGTTTCCGCAGCATCCATGACTGAAAGGGGATGTCAGCTAACGTGTCGCTTGAAAAAAGGGCGGGTCACCGTCACTTCTTCTCCAAGGGCAGAGCCAATATCTCCCTGACTTCAAGCTTTTTCGATTGGTCTCCAGCAAAGATTTCTGCTGTCCGGGTTGATCGTGCCACGAGGGCGGTGTCTGCGCCGCTACCGCTTCCACCCACCCCCACAACGTCCTTGGAGAGGTCGATGAGGTCCCTATCAATCGCTATCAAAATCCCCTCCATAGCAACCTTGAAGCCCTGCTCCACGGCATAAAGCGTACGCTGTACGGCGTCCATAGCGCGTCTGTGCAGCGGGAGATGCGTCTCGTCAACAGCGACACTAGCTAGCGCGTACTCGTCGAGAAACCGCCTCAACCACATCGCCCGTGTTCTCAGCTCCCGGTGCCTCAAAGTATAGGGATAACCGCGTAAGTCCACCCATAAACCCGTCGAAACCCTCTACGAAAGACCGAGAAATACTTATCTGAGGCAAAGCTGACGCTTCTGAAAGCCGGACAAGTGGGGGAATAGGTTTTTAACGCCTCCATCCCTACCACTTAAGAGAGGGGGAGAGAATGGGCGAGGTACTCAAGGCGAAGGACCTCTTCAAGGGGCGCAGAAGGATGATTGACGAGGCTGTGCAGGATTTATCGCCAGGCGTTAGAGACGCCGTGAGACAGATGCTTCGATCTTGGGAGGGCGAAGCGTCAGAGAAACGGCTTTCTCAACTTCTTGGCGACGACGAAGCGAAGCGGATCCTAAAAAAGATGAAGCGGTAACGCCCTGTTTTCCTCTTCAAACAGTGGAAACGCGCGATGTGTCCACAAGCGACGGCGAACAAGAGCCGCCACTATAGCGTAGCGAGCCCGGTGGGATTTGAACCCACGACTTACAGCTTTCTTCCAAGAGGCTAGGAGGCTGCCGCGCTATCCAATTTACGCCCTCTCCAAGATTGGTCCAACACAAACCGAGAGGTCTGCGCCACGGGCTCACCATCACGATATTCAGAGACGGTAAGGTATTAGTCTTACTGTTAACCCTCGTCAACGGCGCCAAGACGAGGGAAGAAGCGTGGAAGAGCCGTAGTAGTGAAGCCTTCTCCCTACAGCCGCTCATTCCCTGTAATTCTTGACGATGTCCAGCAGTATGTCAGGCCGATTACTGCCAATGGCGTCAACGCCCAAGCCCATCAACCACCGCATCTGGTCAGGATCATCCGTGTTCCAAGCCCTTACCTTCAACCCACACAGATGACCCGCCTCAACCAAGTACGCGTCGATGTAGTTGACGTTGGCGTGTAACGCCTGCGCTCCTGCGTCAACCGCCAGCCTCGCTGCGTCAATGGGCAGACAGGCGAAGAGGACGCCGGTGCTCACCCGCGGGTTAAGCACCGTTACCTTCTTGACCATGGAGTGCCGAAACGACGTCACGACGACCTCGTCCACCACTCCGTTCGCTTCCACACAGTTGACCACAGCTTCCTCAACCCCACGGCCCTTCAACTCAATCTGCAAGATCGCCCGCCCCTTCACCACGTCGATGACCTCTTGGAGGGTGGGTATCCTCTCACCCGCACCGGCGTCAAGCCGCCTGATCGCTTCAAGGGTGAAGTCGCCGACGTAACCCCGTCCATTCGTCGTCCTATCCACGGAAGCGTCGTGGATGACGACGAGTTCACGGTCTTTGGTGAGGTGAACGTCCAGCTCCACTTGGTCAACGCCTAGTTCGAGGGCCCGTGTAAAGGACCGAATCGTGTTTTCAGGCTCAAGCCCAGCCGCCCCTCGGTGACCCGTCACTCTGACCACAAGCACCACCTCTACCCCCATATGGAGGCGTTCTCCTTTAAACCTCACGGCCACGTCAGCAATCCACCAAAGATCCCCCACCCGACGGACGGCTAAAACGGTTATTAGAGGGGAGCGGCAAAGGAGAAGGATGAGACAGGAAGACGTATAACATGGACAACAGACTAATGGACTTCGCAAAACTACTGGTTCATACCTCCACCAAAGTCAAGCGAGGAGACAACGTACTCATCCAGATCGTCGACGAAGGCCAGGCCCTGGCCACCGAGATCTCTAAGGAGGTAACCCGCGTGGGAGGCCAATCCCTGATCATCACGACGCCCTCGGAAGCCACCCGAGGCTTCTACCAAGTCGCGGACGACGACACCCTCACCACCATGCCCACACACTATCTGGCACTGGTCAAGGCCTCAGACGTCATCATCTCCATACGATCCAACACCACCACCACGAGCCTGAGTAACATCGACTCCATGAAGATACGGGCCCGCTCCAAGGCCTTCCAACCCCTCCAAGAGGCGAGGCTGAGCAAGCGATGGTGTGTGACCCAGTACCCGACCCCAGGCTACGCCCAAGACGCTGAAATGGCGCTTAGAGAGTACGAGGACTTCGTCTACTCCGCCATCCTCATCGACTGGCAGGAAGAGATCGCGGCCATGAGGGAGCTGAAGAAGCTCATGGAGGAGACCGATGAGGTCCGGCTCCTCGGCGAAGAGACCGATCTAACCATGTCCATCAGGGGGAGGACCGCCGTCGTCGGAGGACCCACTCATAATGTCCCTGGAGGAGAGGTCTTCACGGCCCCCCTCGACGACTCTGCCCAAGGTAAGATCTACTTTGACCTCCCCGCCATCTACCAAGGGAAGGAGGTGGAGGGGGTAAGGCTGAGGTTTGAGCGGGGAAGAGTCGTGGAATACTCCGCTGAAAAGAATGAGACGCTGCTGAAGAGCATGCTAGAAACCGACGAGGGCGCTCGGCGACTGGGAGAGCTGGGCATCGGAGCCAACCGGGGGATCCAGCGCTTCACCAAGAACATCCTCTTCGACGAGAAGATGGATGGCACCATCCACCTGGCCCTCGGAAGAGCCTACAAGGAGTGCGGTGGAGTCAACGAGAGCGCCATACACTGGGACATGATCAAGACCATGGACCCCGCCACGGGGAGCAGGATCCTCTTTGACGGGAGAGCCGTGACGCGCTCGAAGAGGGGGGAGTGGCACCGGTCATCAGCTCCAACGCCACCCTAGTAAAGCGGGAGCGCCCAGAAGGCCCCCGTATACAGCCAAGTAACGCCAGGAGGCGCCAAGGGACGCCTTGACCGAGGAGGAATACCTGTTAGGCGTCGACGTGGGAACGTACGCCCTAAAGGCTGCGCTCTGGAGCCCGGAGGGTAGGCTCGTTGAAGTGGCGAAAAGGGAGTACGGCGTGAACCACCCCCACCCGCTCTGGGCTGAACAGGACCCGGACACCTGGTGGCAGGCCCTGAACGCGGCGACGCGAGAGGTGGTCAGGAAGGCGGCGGCCAAGCCGGCAAGTATCAGGGGCATTGGAGTAAGCGCCTTCGTCCCGCCCCTAGTCGCCTTAGACAGGGAGGGACAGGTTCTGAGGCCCGCGATCCTCTCCTTTGACCAGCGAAGCACCCCCCAAGCCACGCGGCTCAGACGAGAGAGGGGAGGAACCGTCTTCAAGATCGCGGGGAACCGCATAGCCCCCGGCGCCTTCTCAGCCACCAGCATGGTCTGGATCAAGGAAAACGAGCCCCCCATCTTCGAGGACGCCCACAAGTTCGTCCACGCCAGCGGCTACATGACGTACCGCCTCACCGGCGTCGTCGCCATGGACTTCTCCAACGCCTCCACGACCTTGCTCTTTGACATCGCCCGCCGGAAGTGGAGTGAAGAACTCTGCACCGTGATGGGGGTGCCGATGGCCAAACTCCCCGACGCGGTGGGCTCGTGGGAGGTGGTGGGCGAAGTAACGCCTGAAGCCGCGGGAGACCTAGGCCTCAAGCGAGGGGTCCCCGTCGTGGCGGGAGGCAACGATTCCGCGTGCTCCATGCTCGGCGCCGGCGTCATTGAACCGGGCATGGTCCTCGAATCCATTGGAACATCCATCATCTTTGCCTACGTAAACGACCGCCCCGTCTTCGACGCCAGGCTCATGAACCGGTGCCACGTCGTCCCAAGACGATGGTTCAACCTAGCCGGCATGTCTACGCCGGGAGCAGCTTACCGATGGTTCAGGGAAGAACTCGGCCAGCAGGAGAAGCAGCTGGCGGCTGAGCGCGATACGGACCCCTATACGTTGTTGGATGAGGCGGCCGACACGTCACCCCCCGGAGCCCGCGGATTAACCTTTCTACCCTATCTCTCGGGAGAGCGAAGCCCGATCTGGGACCCCCAGGCCCGAGGAGTGATCTTTGGCTTAACTCTGAGCCATACCAGAAAGGATCTCATCCGCTCCATTCTGGAAGGAGGCGCATACGCCGTCTTCGACAACATGGAGGTCTTTACGAAGCGGGGAGTAGACATCAAGGAGATCAGAATAACGGGGGGAGGGGCCAAAAGCAGGGTGTGGAGACAGATCATGGCAGATGTCCTCGGCGTCCCCCTTCAAATCCCCTCAACCGTGGAAACCGCCACCCTCGGCGCCGCCATCCTCGCTGGCTGCGGTGCCAAAATATTCAAGACGCCCCAGGAAGCTGTGAACAGGCTGGTCAAGGTGGAAGAAGCCGAGAAGCCGAGGGCTAACCAGCATACAATCTACGTCAAGCGCTTCCAATTGTTCAAGAAGATCTACGACAGCCTCAGGGACTGCTTCGACCTAGCCAGCGCCCTCGAGACCCCCACGTAAACGAACGCGGTTTCCCACGAACGCTTGACCCCCCACCAGGAAAGAAGCAGGACGCCCGCCCAGATAATCTCCAACACCTAACCGAGGGTTCAACCCCACCAGCAAGCCAACAAACCTCATGCCCTACCCAAAGACCAAAACCCAGTGAACACCAAACACCGCCCGCCAAGCACACCGAGAGAACCAGCGAACCCCACCCCCTCGATCGACCTACGAGACCGCGCAGACCACACCCTCTCAAGTGAAAGAAACGGAAAAAAATTTTCCAAGAAGAAACCTTAAACGCGCCTTATTTCCCCAAAAAAGGCCATACTCCACCCCGTTGACGACTTAATTCATACGAATGACACACGACCCCCCATCCCCAAAGAAGCGACCCGTCAGACAACCATCCCCCCACAATCCCTACAAAAAGGCCCCCAACACCTCTCACAACAAAGACCATACCAACCTATTCAGCCCCCCAGACACGAAAGAGATCAATAGCTTTAAATTGGATACCATAAATTCATATCCCTATCAACTAACAGAGGGGACCCAGAAATGTCTGATGTCGCCACGAAAATCCTTGAAGAAAGCCTAGGGAAACTAGTTTTACTCCGATTACGAGGAAACCGAAGCCTGAGAGGAAAACTTCAAGGCTTCGACATGCACATGAATCTGGTCTTAGAGGAAGCAGACGATATCTCCAATCCCGAAGAAACCGAGACTCTAGGAACCATCATTGTCCGAGGAGACAACGTCATCATCGTGTCTCCCTCACCAAGATAATGCCCCCACAGACCAAAGCTGCCCATAACATCTCGAAAGCACCGCCACACCGTCCACCCCACACCACATGGGCCGGTAGACCAGCCTGGAAATGAAGACGATCAACAGACTGATCGCCGCCTTGGCAACCAACCCAAAATGGCGGAAGCCCGGGGTTCAAATCCCCGCCGGTCCACCACTTACAGGGCTACCCAAAGACGAAACTCGCGAGAGGAAAGAAGCAGCGGCGTGAACCGAACCCAACGATCCCACCTCTTTGATAGCCTATACGACGACGCGATACCGACCTAGCGGAACAAGGGTAGGTCGCTAAAGAAGCCTCGAAGAAGGACGCCCGCCCCTCGCATTATCTGAGGCCAAGCATCTGATCGAGGGTTCTCAGCACGTGTTCAGACGCCTCATCATCTGGGCTCTCCGGATCATCAGGCCTCGGTTCAGTCCTCCCAAAGAGGCAAAAAGCGTCTAACCCTCGACGCTTTGCCAAACCAAAGACTAACCCTGAGAAGCCGTAGAAGGGGCCTTCATACCCTGCTTCTACCCCATATTGTTCCTTTAAGCCATCCATGATTCGTCGACTGGTTGCCGCACAGCACACATCCTTTCCCCTCAATCCGTAACCGGCGACGACAATTAACCGGCTGACTCCAACTTCGTCATAGAAATCCAGCACTTTCTCAGCCACCTCATATTGACCAGCGAAGTTGGCGTGGCAGCCCTGGGTCAGGATGAGGGGGGGAGAGGGGTGGAAGTAGAACTGAATCTTCGGGAACCCTACCCGCCCAGATGCTATCGTAACTCCGCTGACGCCGGGTAGCTGAGGGTGGGAGGCGTAGGATGGCGTCGTCTGGTAGATGAGGGGAAAGTGGGTTGAGTATAACTCCGCTATCAGCTCCGGCTGCATCTTGGTGATCAGGGAATCTACCACGAGTTTACCGATGGACCGCAGTCCAGGCGAGCCAGCTACGGCCACAGCTCCCGTTGTTTCAGGCTTTCTGTAATAGCGTATCCAAGTGTCTTTCAGCGTCTTTCCACCCATTCGGTCAAGTGATGTAGCGGGAAGGATCCCGATCACTCACCTTCCGTAGCTCTTCTCGAACCTGCTTCTCAAAGTCGGCCAACCTCATGGTGAGTAAGTCCATCTGCTCAGCCTGCGCCTCCAGCGGTTTCATGTCCACCGTTATGTCCAACATCTCTGCGAGGACCTGTAAAACCGCCCTCCCCGCCTTGGCATCCACCAAGTAATGGCCCGTCGACGTCTGATAACCATTGGTTTCACCGAGCAAACAGATTCCTTCGAGCTCCTTCAGCCTCGTAAGACCGAAGATCAGCCCATTCATGCCACTGATGCTCCCCTGCTCCATCGGTAAGACCCCGTATTTCTTCAGCTCTTCAATGAGCGAGAGGTCGGTAGCCGTCCCATAGACGCTGGGTGCTTCGAACTGTTTCCTCGTCAGAAAGGCCGCGAGGGAGTACACTCGCTTCACACCGAATCCAACCACGGTCTCCAGAACCTCGTCAACGATATAGTACTGCCCCTCCGGCGACGTTGCCTGCGCGTTCCCCGTGAAGAAGAAGACGCCCCGTCCCGCCCCGTCAGTCCAGTAGTACAACTCGTTCCTCAATAATTCAACCACCCCATCCCGCCCAATAAGGACGTAGGGTGAGAAGAACCGGGAGTAGACTTCCCCTACCAACTGCGCCCCAAGCCCGCGTATGAGGTGGTCCACTGAAAGCTTCCCCACGTAGGCTATACCCGGTAGCCCACAGACGAGGATAGATCCCGTCGACTTGAACGCCTCTTTGAGCCGTATCGTTACTTGCATAGCCTTCAAAAGGAGGACGCTATTTATTAAGTTTAGATTGTTATGAGCCGCCTCCTCGTAAGCAAAAACGTTCTGGCCCTTCACCCAGGATGTTCCGACCCCCGACAAACTACATCAGCCGTAAGCAACATTCTTCAGCAGGTAAGGCTTAACAGAAAAGTCTTAAATAAAAATGGGGAAATCATGTATCAACGGATTCAAGGGATGACGGGTATGACGGAAACATTTGACGAGCTGATGGCTGTCTATGAGGGGCGGGAGGGCAGGGGGGTGGTCTTTCAGCCCAGGATAAAACACTGGTATGACGTGAACCTAGCCGCGGGAACCCTCCCGAAAAAGTATCAAGGTATGTATGTTGATGAGGTCTATCAGGATCTAGGCGTTACGCCACGGGAGGTGTGGGGACCGGGGGGTGCTGGCTCGGAATTCGCGGGATATTTACCCCTGCAGACCAAAGAGGGAGACGACGTGGAGGTATGGGTGAAGCAGACCCACGGGCTCTTCTATGAGACGGAGCCTCATGACTACATTATCACCGAGTATCGAACGCCTGTTGGGACGATGAGACAGATTCAGAGACGAACCGAGTATGGCACCTCACTCTACAACGTGGAGTACTACCTCAAGGATTTGAAGGATATTGAGGTATACAAGTATGTACTACGAGAGAGGAAGTACCTGTGGAAACGGCTACGCTACAGCTGGGGGATGAAGAGGTACGGCGACAACCTCCCGCTCAGGGTCCAGCTTCCCCGTTCACCGTTGATGTGGCTCATGGTGGGTACAATGGGGTTCCAGCGGACGGTCATCATGCTGTGGAGACATCGGAAGGAGATGGAGGAGTTGATACGCCTCTTGGAGGAGGAGTTTGAGAAGATGCTGGAGGTATGCCAGGGGAAGGCAATAATCGAATTGAGCTTCGGCGATAATATGCATCAGGACATGTGTTCCCCACCATATTTCAAGAAGTACATCATTCCCTTCTATCAGCAGTTGATGCCTAAGATCCATGCGATGGAAGTGTACACTACCTCTCATTGGGACGGATTTGTGAAACAGCTTCTCCCCCTAGTCAAGGAGACAGGCTTGGACGGATTAGAGTGCGTGACTCCCTTGCCCCAAGGAGACGTTACCCTCGAGGAGATGAAGGAGGGGATGGAGGGGATGTTCTTGAGGGATGGGATACCAGCAGTCTTATTCTGTCCATGGATAGACCTCGCAACGTTGGAAGAACACGTTCGGAAACTACTCAAGCTGTTCTATCCCCGACTCATCCTTGGAGTCTCAGACTTGCTTCCAGCCAACGCAGAGATAGAAAGGATACGATTTGTTAACAAGATTGTTCAGGAGTTCAACGAGTCCTTGTGAAGGAGAGGAGAGAAGCACGATGGAAAAAAAGGAAGAACTCTTCAAAAAGATTAAAGACGCCCTCGTAAACTTTGACGTAGAAACCATAAAGAAGGCGACTCTGGAGGCTGTACAGATGGGAGTGGAAGCTAATGAGGTCGTGGACGTGATGTCTGAGGGAATGGAGGTCGTTGGTAAAAAGTATGAGTCTGGTGAATACTTCGTCTCAGAGCTGATCATTGCGGGGGAGACCATGAAGGAAGCTCTAGCCGTCTTGGAGCCATATATGGGGGGAGAAACCGCCAACAAACTGGGGACAGCTGTCGTCGCCACGGTGGCTGGCGATATCCATAACATTGGGAAGGACATCTTTGTGACCTTGATGACCACGGCGGGCTTTAAGGTCATAGACCTCGGAGTCGACGTGCCAGCAGAGAGAGTGCTTGAGGCGGTCAAGGAACATCGTCCTCAAATCCTGGGATTATCCGCACTACTTACGACTAACCTCGAGCAGTTCCCAATCATTGTTAAGAAGTTGAAGAAGGAGGGATTGAGAGATACCGTGAAGGTCATCATTGGTGGCGCAACCATCACTAAAGAGTACGCACAAGCGACGGGCGTTGACGGGTATGCAAAAACTGCATTAACCGGTGTCGACATTTGCAGGAGATGGATCCAAGGTAACCGCTCTTGATACTGAAACCGAACCACTCGTGCCCTAGCGAAGGACTATACGATCCCACCTAAGAGTTCGAGATTCAAAGCCTCATTAACACGCTATATGGAAGAGAGGGACGGAGTAAACCATCGGCTCGATGGTCCAGGATTTCCCCTAGAGCGTACTCGTTGTGAACGTAGGGCATACCGTGAATCCCCACTCCAAACCTTACACAGGGAAGAATCAATCACGTCTTACAGTGACTAGCTCCTTCCAAGCTCTCCACGAAATTTAATATATTACCTTTGTTTCTCTCGTTTGTTTGAGGGAGTTCAAGAATTGTCTATTAGGGCTAAGTATAAGGTTGTTGCTACGATCGAATCGGTGTATGGTGAATGCCCAGTGTATAACGGCGGTGAAAAAATAGTCATGGAAAAGGGCGTAATAAACCTAGCAGAGACCGACGCCATATGCCTCCAGCTGTTAAGCACACTACTCCACGAATACATGGCCAGACAACACATGGATTACTGGTATACGGGAGAAGGATTTGATTACGCTAAAGAAAAGACGAAGTGCCCAAGGGCAGGTCCACCCCATGGCAAAGGCTACGTCATAGTTAGCTATGAAGCAAGTCCAGTCAAAACGTAAAAGAGTCTAGAAGTGAAGCAAAATGTGTGGACGATATATTACAGTCTTAGAGTGCATTGAAGTCTCGGGTTTTTGCCCAGTGTATCAGGTGGGAAGTAAAATCGTAATTGATGAGTGTTTGATATGGAGAGCCGACGATTGCTTGGTTAGGTATCGAGAGGACTGCCCCGGAAGTGCCAACTGTTATCCTTTTTTGGTGGACATCGCGCCCTATTTTCGTAGCCTGTGTAAAGGGGTTCCTCCGAGCGAGCTCGGCATCGCAGGGGAGGAGGGCCAAGGCTACCTTACGTGTAAAAACCTACCTGTGCGTTGGTACCATGAAAAGGGATACTATACCCATGGAAATGTTACGTTTAAAGTAACATTAATTCCAACCGAGAAAAATTACAACGATGTTTTTGACGACGAGTTGAGAGAGAGAAACATGCCGCCCTATGGGTCTGCCAAAAGAGCACTGAGCCAGCTTACAGGGAACCAGAACGGAAGAAGAAGCTAGCGAGCGCCGTTTAGCACCCCCCAAATGTTGCGAGAGTCAAATAGCTGGGCTCGGGCCACATGCAGACGCTTCTATTTAGCAAGATAACCTTGCCCAAGAGGTTATAGAATGGAAACCATGATCTACCGAGCGTGAACAACTCACTACTGTTGAGGGAAGGAAAGCTTTTTGTTGAGACTGTGCCTTTTATATCAAATCGGAGATAACAAGATAAGTACAAACGGTGGATGTCCTCGATGAGAAAAAAAACGTTCCGAGTAGACATCACAAAGATGGGGGGGGGAGCGGACATCCAATGTCCTCGGTGTAATAATCTGATCTCCCCCGACGATCAGTCGGAGGAGGCTTACTCAATTGTGGACACTATCATGGGAGAAGAAGATGATGAGCTGATAAGAGTGGTCATCCGATGCAACAGGTGCGAGAGCATTATCAGCTTAGAGGGCTTTGAAGCCCTCTCCGAAAAAGAGGAAATGAATATACAGATCTCAGAGGCCCATGTCGAATCAGAACCCAGCTATAGAAGCCATCACATCATATCTCGAGAAGGGAAACGCTTAGGACAACTCATCGTAGAGTACGCCCAAAAGGAAGATGTGAAGGCGTTTAAAAGGATACGGAAACTTCGTGTAGGCGAAGCCTTCAAGGCCACGATTACCATGGAAGACATGGGGAGTAGTGGAGTTGAGAAGAAGGACGTTCAGGATATGGCTAAGGCTGTGAGAAGAAGATTCAAGGGCTTAAGGGAGCGGGATATATACGTCGTTGAGGTCAAAAACGGACGGAAAAACGTCGTAGGAAGGGCATCCAATCTTTAACTCAATCCGCAGGTACAAAACACTCATAATTCGGAAAGGAATGGTGCGGGAAAATAGCGGAAAGAACATGATGCAGACGTGAAGCAATACAGGGGCGAAAGGGATATGCCTTATTGTAAAAATTGTGGAGTGGAATTGCCTGAGGGTGCTGCTTACTGTCGACAATGTGGAACACGGGTTGGAATCGCCTCCAGACAGGCTTTTGCAAACTGGGGAGAAAGATTCGTCGCGTGGATCATAGACATAATATTGGTTGGAATCTTTCTCGCACCCATTAAATATTTCATAGGAGTGGCATGGCCAGGCATCACGTGGACTCCGAACATTGTTAGGGTGATTCCCTTCGTGGACTTCGGAATGGATAACGTCATTTACTTTTTCTACTGGACATTCATGGAAGGAATGTATGGCCAATCAATCGGGAAAATGGCTATGAAGATAAAAGTAACCATGTTGAACGGTGAACCGATAGATATGGCACATGCAGCAGTAGAGAGCCTTGGGAAAGCCTTCCTACTCCCCCTAGACTGCATTATAGGATGGCTCCTCTACCAAACGAGGAATCAGAGACTATTCAACTATATCTCGGAAACGATAATAGTGAGCCCTTCTCGTTTTAGAACTAGATACTAGAAGACAGCTACATGATGTCCTCTATATCTGCTCATAATAGAGAATACTGTGTTGATTGCGAAGTGTACAAGACTATTATGTAAGGGCGGGTAGGATGTAGCGACTATCTTGGAGAGCCCCAAGATTGTGTATCATTTGTATCGTGACAACCCCTTTAATCTTAATGCTCACCCAGTAGCCTGATTCGCAGACCCTCGATCGCCTATTGACCGCTTCGCCAAGTTCAATAAAGACTCACTAGGGGGAATACCTCAGCAATATGGCCTCAACTCACAGTGGATCCCATAAACTAGTGTCGAAATCATCTGCCTTGTTTATGGAGCCTCGGGCGGGATTTGAACCCGCGATCTGCGGCTCTCCCAGTACTCTGTATACGAGGCCGCTGCTATAGCCGAGCTTAGCCACCGAGGCCTTCACATAGAAAATAAATTATTCGCATTCTAAAGTCTATTGGTTGGACGGAGAAAGCGGGGTTACTATAAAAACGTATTGTGAGAACCATTCAACAGACGCCCGCGAAGAGACCCGCTGTAACGGATTATTCTACTCCCTCAAATAAAATATGCGTTGATCTCAATTATTCATTAACATTAAAAAGGCTGGAAAAACATTGATAGCTATAAGAAACTTCGTAAGGTGTAAGAATTTTGAACAGCAGGAGGGATCCCGGACAATCCTCTCCGATTGAATCCACGTCCCGCACAGGAGGGGAATGGTTTCTTAAAACCCTACAGGCCGTAGGCGTCGAATACGTGTTTGGAACAACGGGAGGAGGCATGCCCGATATTCAAGACGCCATGACCGCGGTGAAGCCGCCCATATGGATCCAGTGCCTCCACGAGTTCCCCACCGTCGCTGCGGCGATGGGGTACGCGCTGGCATCTGAGAAGCCAGCCATCTGCTTAATAGACCGGATCGTCGGAACCGCCAACGCCGTAGGCGCCTTTTACTGTGCCTACGAGAATTACGCGCCCGTGGTCATCTTTGCATCCCAGAATCTTCCCGCCTTGGCTTCGGGCTCGATGCCCGATGGATCGCCGAGACGATTCGCGGCGCACTATCACAGCTGGCAGAGCATATTACCAACGCCGTGGACCAAATGGCGATACGAGCTGTCACACCTCGACCTGCTGCCATCAAGCGTCCTCAAGGCGATATCCATCGCCATGATGGAGCCTTCAGGGCCCGTGTACATGACCCTACGACAGGACCTTATGGCCCGTAAGGTAACGTCGGCGCCCATCCCTCCCGTCAAAGACGTGCTCTCGCGGAGCCGTGTTACGGCGGATAGGGAAAGTATTGAAGAAGCGGCGAAGCTCCTTGCCGACGCCGAGAACCCCATTATCTGGGCCACTAACATGGGCCGACACGTCTCAGCGGTTCCCAAGCTCGTGGCGCTCGCGGAAACCCTGGGATGCGGCGTGCTCGATGGAAGGAACTTCCTCAACGTCCCCATGACGCACCCCCTCTTTCTCGGTTTCCACACATACAGACTAAAGAATGCCTTCATCCACGACGCTGACGTACTCGTCAACGTGGAGAACTACTACGAACCCCCCATTCAACCCCCCGAAGGATGCAACGTGATCGATATCTTCACCGATCCCGCTATGCTTCAAGGGAGTGGAGGTGGCGACTACGGTGGCACCTACTACCCCGCGCGCGCACGGCTCATCGGAGACTCCACGACCATCCTGTCCAATCTTGTCTCAATCATGAGGGAGGAGCTCGCGCGCCGTGATTCGAAGGACACGGTTGAAGACAGGTATCAGAAAAACAAGACCCGACACGAGCGACTTCTCTCCGCGTGGGCTGACGAAGCGAAACGCCATCTTGACGACGACCCGATTTCACCCCATCGGATAGCCTACGAGTTGAATACATTCTGGGATGAGAATACCATCTGGGTAAACCAAACCATCACCATGCGACAGGCGTTGATGCAGGGTATACACGTCAACAAAGCGGGAACCTATTTCACAAACCCCTCAGGTCACCTCGGCCCCACGGCGGGAGCAGCCTATGGGGTAGCCCTTGCACGACCGCGGAAAAAGGTTGTGGCCATGATGGGCGATGGCGACTTCATCTTCGGGAATCCCCCCGCAGTCCTCTGGAGCTGCAGCCACTACCAGATTCCTGTCCTGTACCTCGTGTTTAACAATATGTGTTGGGGTATCGAGTGGCCGTTCATCGTGGACACCACGCTTGGCCTCGCGGCCCAGCAACAAAACTACGAACACGTTGACCTCGTTGGGCCGGAAATCGGATTTCAGGGACTCGCTGAATCCATGGGCGTCCACGCGAGAATCTTGGAGCATCCCGACGCGGCCGCGGAGACGTTACGGTGGGGACTGGAGATGGTGGCGAAGGGGACACCCGCACTCATCGACATCCACTTAAAGAAGTACACCGAAGGCCCCTCGTCATACCGCTTCGTATTCAAACGCCCAAGCTAGAGGGTTAACCGATGTTCTGAAACTGATCTGTCTCGTTAAATCCATTGAGGAAGCCTCCATGTCAACAGCTGGAGAATTGGGTGAACGACGAATAATCGAGTTATTGATCGATAGGTTTAGGCGAACCCCGAAGATGGCGGTTCCCTTCGGAGACGATGTAGCCGCGATTACGCTCAACAAGGGGCTTCTAGCCGTTTTAAAGACAGATGTTCTTGTAGGAAAGACGGATATCCCCCCCTCTATGACGCTGAGGCAAGCTGCTAGGAAGGCCGTGGTGATGAACGTCAGCGACTTCGCCTCCAAAGGCGTTAAACCCCTTGCGCTACTAGTTTCCCTCACTCTGCCACGGGAGTATTCACGGGAGGCTATCGAGGAGATAGGGGAAGGGTTGAACGAGGGGGCGGAGGAGTACGATACCTACATTATTGGTGGAGATACGGGAGAGGGCGTGGACTTAACCATCTGCTGTATGGTCTTCGGCGTTTCAAAGAAGGGGGATCTCACATTAAGAAGGGGCGCTAAGGTGGGAGACGTATTGGCGGTTACAGGCTTGTTTGGGAAAACAAGCGCGGGGCTTAAAATACTAGTAGAAGGAAGGGATAGCCCTCAGAGCCTTCGGGAAAAACTCGTTGCGAGCGTGAAAATGCCTACAGCACGGTTAAGGGAGGGGCTGGCGCTTGCAAGAACAAAGGCCGTTACCGCATCCATAGATTCGAGTGATGGGCTTGCCATATGCCTCCACGAATTGAAGAAGAATTCAGGGGTAGGCCTCGAAGTGACGAAGCTACCCATGGCGCCGGAAGCCATGAAATTTGCTGAAATGCAGGGGTTAAACCCAGAAGAACTCGCCTTGTATGGTGGTGAGGAGTACGAGTTAGTTCTCACCGTCATGCCTGAAGGGTGGCGTAGAGCAGAAAAGGCTGTAGCCGAGACGGGGGGCCGATTGATTCCCATCGGGAGAGTCATTGAGGAGAGAGAGGTCACTCTACGAAAGGGAGATATAGTGGAAAAGATACAGCTTCGCGGATGGGAGCACTTTAGGAAATGAGCTAGCATAAACCGCTTCTCGGCCCTGCATGACGATTCAACCGTAGATCTCGTTTTTCCGAAGTTTCTCCGCTAACTCGGAATAAATATGTAGGACCGCGTCTGTAAAATTCGTCCGCTGGGCTCTCTTTTGAATGTGTTTAGCTATGGTCTCTGAGAGGTTTCCCTCTTCAACCCTTTTCTTAATGATCCAGAGATATTTCTGCTCCTCCTCGAGGGCATGGTCATGGGCAATATCCAAAAGACGGCGGCATACGTCTCGTGCTGTTGAGGCCTCGGGATGGCAAACTTTGGCATCTAGACCGTCCCTAATAACGGCGTGAAAATCGTTCACGAGGAGCAGATGCGGATAGATGACTTCTTCACGCTCCATCAATCCTCTCATTAACGCCCTAATAAAGGCGCTTAAGGCTACATCCGACTTAATGCACTCTTGCTCATCCATGATACGGATTTCAATTGCCTTCCTGTCGAAGCGGAATACTTCGCTTCTCGAGTTCAGCCACTCTTTATTGATTAGGCAAGCAGGCGCCTTAGCGCGTATAAGGTCGGCTGAATACTGTCGGATGGTAAGGTTACGATATGTCTCGAAGGAGTCAATGGGCTTGGGGATTATCTCTCCCAGGATCGAGGGGATTTTCGCTTGGTTGATCCCATAAAAGTGTAAACGATTATCCACGAACGCTCCAACTTTTGAGGCATAAATCGGGGAGGATGCCGAAATCGCGGGAATATACGGAAGAATACCAGTCAAACGATTGTACAGCTTAACGGCTTCTCCCTCATTATAATACGATAAATTCAGCTGGTAACTCTGTATGTTAAGCCATCCATGCTGCCTCAGGTTAAAGACCTGGTGCAATGCGTCGTATATTTGCTTGTTTCTATGATCCCAGACTTCAACTTCGTCCAAAGTCAGAGTCGGATGCATCCCCATGCCTAGCAATTTCATCCCTAATCCATCCAAGATGTCTGAGATCTCCACAATCGCCTTTTGCATGGTCTCCTCAAAGTGGAGAGGTGATCGAAAGGGCGTAATCCCTTTGAACTCCGCGACATGTTTCTGAAGCTCATTGCAAAAGACGAATCCGGAGAGATAGGCGTTGTTCTTGATTCTTCCACACAATCTCTTGATGATCAGGTCCACCACAGGCATAGGCTTAAGTTCTTCGTCAACGACAGAGAACTCGTGCTCGGGACCGAGCATTTCCAGAGTCTGATACCGCCTCGAACCGTGTTTGTAGTCCACTTCAGCTGTTGTCTCCAACTCTGTTCAAATAAATATTATTCTGTTTTGAGTGGGGGATGTACAGTTACCCATAAAGAGATCGTTACTTTAGTTGGGTTCTTTGCAGGCATAAAGTAGATAATCGGCTGACGCCTATATCTAGACGACGTTTAGCACTTGATCTTGAGGGCCTTTGTTAATTTTTGCAGATCCTCATCGCTCATCCACTCGGTTTTAAGGTAATCGCAGATTCTATCATCACTCAAGCCAATATTCCTCGCCTCTTCCACAGCGTAACGATAAGCTTCAACCTCTGTTGGCCTCTCAACATAACTATAATTCCTGTTAAAGAGCTCTTTTCCGTCCATAAATTGTTTCACGTGGACGAGTTCGTGGATTATATCGAGATATATGTCGACTGCGTCCCCGTTTTTTAGGTACTGAGCGCTAATTATGAGGTGGCCATCATCATTGCTTACGCCCATATATCCACGCCTCCCACTGAACTCAATTCTAAGGTTGCGGAGTACCTCCTCAGTCCGTTCATTGAATATCCTCTTCACTATCTCGATCTTGTCGAAGCCTTCGAAGTAATCAGTGAAGCTATGAGTTGACACCGTGACGTTGCGCGATATTTTCACTCCACAACATTCTTCTACAGGGAACAGCTCTTAAACACCCCATTTCTTGTCAACAAAAAAGCGAATCGGGTTTTTTAAATAATCGGTTTGAGAAGGAGGCTTTAAACTTCAGGAGAGAAGACTAAGGCTGCCATTACACACCCATAATTATCCATTGGAACCGTCATTGTCTCATATTGATAATTAATTTCCCCTATCTCCATACCTCTAACCTTAGCCATCTCCTTAATTTTCCATTCAGCGATCTCCAGCAAGGCGTTCTTTCCCATATATCCATGGCACTCTGCAACTATCCCACATTCACCCGTCTTCTCCCAGCTCCAAGCGATGGCAGCGCCAATATTCTGGCCTTCAGTGCCATCCATCTTAGCCAAGACGGCATAAGTTATGGCTCCTACCGGAATAGTGAATCTCTTTCTCTGTTTACAATTCTTTGGCAGGATCGATGAGACTTGAACGAGGTTGCATTGTGCTATGCCAGCGTTCTTAAGAGCTTGATCGAAGGCGTTTAACTCGGATATGGGGCTGATTGCTTTACCGCTGGTTACGAAGAACTCTTTAGGAACCATTTTATCTCAGCTTTTTTTAAAAATGACGTAGGGAGGTGAATATTAACCTTTTCATTATTCGGAAGAGCAGGTAAAGTGTCTTTTTTTGACTGATTTAGTGCTTCAGATTATTTAAGGAATAAATAAAGGATTTAGGCCTAGCTTATTTTTTGGAAGTAGTATCGAGGGCTTGGACAAATATTTGAAATTTTGGTTTAGCATGCCACTTTTCCTTAAATCGTTTAACTCCGACGCTTCCGCAAGTCGGGCCCACATCTAACCACACATAGCCTCTATCCCGTGCGTATTTTAAATTCTCATACATCAGAAAATCAGAAACCAAATGAGAATCTAGATAGATACCCAAGGGCACGGCAAGTATTTTATTGGCATCGAAGAAGTCCAAGACGTCGAAGCCCACTAATTTTTCGTTTTGATAGGCTTCCATCATCAGCCCATGCTCGTGTTCCCGGAAGAATCGATCGAGAGAAAGTAATTCTTCATAGTCCCACACATCTAGGTTATAACGGGCCATATGTCGTGATAAGATGTAGGTATGTTTTGAGGTGAAATTTCGTGCAAGCCTGGTGTGGTAACCCTTCTTCTCCGCTTGCTGTATACGATATCGAAGGGGTTTGTACCGTCTCCCCCCTAAATTCAAGTCAAATTCGGCTACATTAATGTGGAAATCCCAGTCAACATACTTAGTTTTCACGCCAGGTACTCCGTTGAAAGCAGTAGGCGATACAATGTTCAGGGTATTCATAGGCAGTTTCATTAGTTCCCGTATGCAAGTGAGCTGGTCTTCTCCCTTTTTATCTAGGCCAAACAAGATGACATCGGTTTCGCCAAAGCTGTTTAGGAAAACGGGAAAGGTGTCGTTATAAAGGGCTGTCCGGTCTGAAACCATTGAGTACAGACAGAGGAGATGCTCACACATGTATCCCCGTTTCTGGGCGTCTTCTTTCTCATGCTTGTTCAATATTTTAAGCATTTGTTGTACCACTGAACGCTAGAGATTAAGTGCATACAGGTAGCCATCACATTTGAGTTTTTCTTGACGTGACGGGTATTTACTTTGATTGAATTCGGATCTGCAAGCATTGTAGATTGAAGAATACACAATCGGTAGGCGTTGGAGTATCCTTTGAGCTTAAATTCAATTTCGCAAGTATAATACATAAAAGGGAGGTAATATCCTAAACAGAGGATAAAGGATTCCTTGGGGATAAGCCAGTGAAGAAACGTTATTTACGAGAGCCAATCAGGCCGATAGACGTAGAGAAGATACAGAGTATTTCAGAATTATTACAAGCCTTCAATTGGACCTCGTTTCAATCCCGTACCTTAGCGAAGTGCGTTGAGATCTTTGTAGCCATGTTGGAGGACACGGATCGGCCAACCATTTTTCTAGGCGTTGCTGGTGCGATGGTTCCGGCGGGTATGAAAGGCGTCTTATCAACGATGGTGAGGCGGAGGCTGATTGATGTCGTTGTCAGCACAGGAGCTAACATGTATCATGATCTTGTCGAAGCGTTAGGTGGACATCACTATCTTGGCTCACCCGATGCAGATGATCGAATCTTACAGGAAGAAGACATCGACAGAATTTATGATACTTACGCTGATGAATCGAAGTTTAGGCTTATTGATAACAGGGTAATGCGACTGGCCGACGAAGTCGCAGAGAAGAACATGAGCGCCATCTCGTCAAGATTTTTTCTGAGGCTCCTCGGCGAGTTCATCGACCGCAAGAGTTCATTAAACGAAAAAGAGCACTCCATCATCTGGAACTGCTGGAAGAATGAGACCCCCATCTTTGTGCCTGCCTTAAGTGACAGCTCATTGGGCCTGGCGTTAACGCAGCACTACATCAAATTTGTCGAAGACGGGAAAAAGCCCCTCATCATCGACGAGATTAAGGATAATTACGAGATATTCCAAATCAAGAGAGCTGCATCCAAGACTGGCGTTATCTATGTTGGCGGAGGAGTCCCGAAGAACTACATCCAGCAGACAGCTTATCTTCAAGACATGTTCGGTGTACCTGATGCGGGACATGATTATGGCTTTCAGATAACCACGGACAGCCCGCAGTGGGGAGGTTTATCTGGATGCACTTTCAAGGAAGGAATCAGCTGGGGGAAGGAAAAGCCGAGGGGGGAGTACACCACGTGCTACTGCGATTCTACTATTGCCTTACCCCTGATTGTGAAAGCTGTGCTCGAGCGATGTCCGATGTTAGAGAAACGAGAGAAATTACGGCTGAAGTTTAGCAGCTAAGGAATTCTGTACTGCGCTGTTTGATCCCGAGGGAAAGAGATAGGTTTATTCATACAATGTTCCGTGTAAAGACGATGTCCGGGGACGACTTTGCCTTTGCGGTTCACCTAACGGACACCATGGGCTGGAATCTAACGAAGGAAGATTTTATGTTCATGAAGCAATTGGAGCCAAAGGGATGCTTTATTTTGCTAGATAACGCGGAGAGGGTGGGGGTGGCTACGAGCATAGGCTTTGATACAATGGGGTGGATAGGGAATGTGATCATCCGCGAAGATTATCGTGGGAAAGGCGCGGGATCGCTGCTGGTTAAACACGCTCTGAAGCACTTGAAGAGGCAGGTTGAGACGATAGGCGTGTACGCGTACCTTGATACAATTCCGTTTTATCAACGGCTGGGTTTCGAATACGACTCTACCTTTAGGGTGTTAAAGGGAAAGAGGATTCCATCGTTAGGCCCGAGTCAGGGAAGAGAAGCGACGCAAGCCGATATTTCAGAGATTGTTGCGTTGGACGAACGGTGCGTTGGCGCGTCTCGGAGCAAGTTATTGGAGGCTCTTCTTCTTGATTCAAGGAACTTGTGCTATGTCGCTGAGGAGCAGCGGTCTCTTTGCGGCTTTGTGGTGGCGAAGGTGTATCACGAAGGAGCTGAAGTAGGGCCCCTCGTGTGCCAGGAAGGATGTGTTGACATTGCCCTTGATCTTTTAAAGGCAGCTCTTCATCGGTTAAAGGGCGTTGAGGTCGTAATGTGCGTTCCTGCAAAAGCATCACGAATACGAGACACGGTAATGCTGTGGGGGTTTAGGGAGGATTTTCGGGTTGCACGAATGTTTTATGGTATACCGGTTGCGGGTGACTGTGTTTTTCTAGCGGAGTCTTTGGAACGGGGCTGACAATTGCGTTGTCCAGCGATTTGTGTCGAAGACTTGTGGACGACTTCCTTCGCTATTCGAGTTCATGTGTTAAAGCGCTGGTGAGAGCACTTCAAAGCTTCCAAGGAGATGATACGAGAAGGATTCGCTTGTTCAAGATACGAAAGAATCGAATGAGCGAGACGTTGGTAGGTGGTGAGCACTTCTTCTTACGGTCGTCAGTTGAGTACACTAACCCACAGCTTACGGTGGAGGAGGCACAGGGCATCGTGGCGGCGCGGCTTCTGGAGGTGTGTGGTAACTACTTTACGGAATATGGGATGCATGACGTAGGCCGAAAGGAGGTTGGGGAGCTTTGTGAACGGTTGCGGAAGCCCCGGCTGGGGCGAGTTGTGGCCTTCCTGTTGAATACCGATGATGTGGAGCCTGATCGATACTCGATGAATCCCTTGAGGGCGTCGATCGTGAAAAGCGGGCAGAGCGCGTTTCCATCAGCGGTGGTTAAGACAGAGGAGTTGGCGATGGATCAGCGATTTCTGCAAAAATATGAGGGCACCCTCATCGCGAGATGGGAAGCGGAATTGATAAGTCGGCATCTAGAGACGTGTGATGGCGAGTATATGGATATGGTGGACGCCGTGAAGTATGAAGCGTTGGAACGACTTTCGGACGACATCGGTATCGACCTCGGTCTGCCTGCGATACGGATGCCGTTGACGATGTTAGGGCAGGAAGCGCCTGATGGGGTATTGCACTATATCGTACGGGAGAGTCATAAGGATTACCAGTCCATTGAGCAGGTTTACCGATGTATGGGTCGGAGTATGAAGAAAAAGACCACCCTGCTCACGGTTCCCCACTCTCAAAAAGGCTATGGCTCCAAGCGCGCGGCCAGGGGACGCATATACTTTGAGGGCGCGCGGTTGAGCCGGGTGAAAGTACGGTATCGCACGACGCCCCTCTATCCTAACGCCATCGACCCTGAGGACATCAGTGTTGCGCGGGCGGAGGACGTGTTTACCATTGATGGGAGTCAACTCGCCAACTATGTGTTTCGTGCGTGTCCCTCGTCCCCGCAGTTTATTCTATATTCGTTGGGGTCACCGGAGGACGCGGTGATCTGGCATGGCATCGGGGCGTTTGGGGCCTCGCAGTTGGTGCAAAGCTACATCACGACGCGGGTTGCTTGTTCGGGAGAGGGGCTGTTACCAGAGTTGGGGACGCGGTATCAGATGTCGCCAAAGATTCCACTGCAGTTGAATCTAGTTCCCCAAGGTATGTGGGTTCATCCAGTGCATGATAACATTGATGCGAGTGTGGGGTGCGTCGAGAACGTGGAGGATCTGGTGCATATGGGGATTCGGATGGAAGGGCTTTCGCCACACGAGTATGTTCGGGCGTGAGATGGGCTCGTGGTGTTGTAGGATTCCGTTGGGTAGGATTTTCAGGTGGAGAGCGTTCTGGGGGGGTGGTTATGAGGAGATTATTGGAGGTGTTTAGATACGAGTGGAGTGGTTTTCCTGGATGTTTTGGATGGTGGGGTAGTTTTTGGCGCTCTGTTGAGGAAAAGCTTGTTCGTAGGTGACGTGGCCGATGTAGACGTGGGTGCAGAGGATTACGGTGACCCCGGGGGAGGGTCGCTGGGAAGTGCGAGGCGTTCCCGCGTGATTTGGGAATGCGTTTCCTTAGTTCTGGTGGGATGGGGGTACACTTCAGGCTGTGGTCACGGGTTTGGGATGCGGGCCTAGCTGCGGTAGGGGGTGTGGGAGAATCACAAATCTTATTAAGAGATGGGGGCTCAGTTACTAGAAAATTAGTGGAGTTGGATGTATGTCGAAGGTTATTGTGATATATGATAGTCAGACGGGTTTTACCGAGAGGATGGCCAAGGCGGTGGTTGAGGGAGCGGAGGGCGTGGTGGGTGTCGAGGTTGAGTTGCTGAAAGTGGGGACGGCCTTCAGCGTCTCGAAGCTCAACGAGGTCGACGCCATCATCTTGGGCTCGCCCACGGTCTATGGGAGCGTCACCCCCGAGATGGGGGTCTTTTTAGAGTGCGTGAAAGCGCATGTGGAGGCCAAGCGGCTGAAGCTGTCGGGGAAGATCGGGGGCGCATTCGCCTCCTACGAGTGGGATGGAGGATGGGTCGTCGAGAAGATCAAAGCGGACATGACGGCCCTAGGCATCAAGGTCCAAGCGCCTATGGTCTCTCTCGCCGACGGCATGGGCGGAAGATATGCGGCTCGCCTCACCGACGACGCCCAGCAGCAGTGTCAGGATTTGGGGCGGAGCATCGCAGAGCACGTGATGAGCTAGGGGCGCCTACGGTCACGCGCAGGGCGAGGCAGTCCAGCAAGCGAGTTAAGCCACTTCGAGCTGTCGAATTTCGTTTCGTTGTTGGCATGCGAGGGATGAAGCTGTTGCCTCGACTCCGTCTTACGATTGTTGGTGCAGGAGGTAGGCCTCGGCGTCGAGGGCGGCTTTGCAGCCGTCCCCTGCGGCAGTGATGGCTTGGTGGTAGGTGGGATCTTTGGCGTCACCCGCAGCAAAGACGCCCGCGACGCTGGTCTGTGTCTCGTCATGGGTGCGGATGTGGCCGCTCGCCGTTAAGTCGAGGGCTCCCTGAAAGAGGGAGGTGTTCGGGGTATAGCCGATGGCGATGAAGACCCCATCGACGGCCATCTCGGACTCTTCCCCGGTTTTCACGTTTTTCAGGCGGAGGCCTTCAGCCTTCTCCGTCCCCACGATCTCCTGCACCACAGTGTCCCACAGGAAGCGGATCTTGTCATGGGCATACGCCCGCTCCTGCAGAACTTGGGTGGCCCTCAACGCGTCTCGCCGGTGGATCACCACTACCGCTTCCGCGAACTTGGCGAGGGCCAACGCCTCGTCTAAGGCGGAGTCACCGCCACCGATGACAGCGGTCTTCTTGTCCGCGTAAAGTGGGGCGTCGCAGGTGGCGCAGGTGGCGACGCCGCGACCCAGCAGGCGGGCCTCCGATTCGAGGCCCAGCAGCTTCGGCGAGCTCCCCGTTGCGACGATGACCGACCGCCCCTTGACGGCGTGGTCACCCATGGATATGGTGAAGGGGGGCTCGGCGAAGTCGACTGCCGTGGCGTCTTCAAACACGGTTTCCGTGTCGAACCGGCGCGCCTGCCGGCGAAGGTTCTCGACCAACTCGGCTCCCGAAACTCCCTCGGGGAAACCGGGAAAATTCTCGACCTCGGCGGTAAACATTAGCTGTCCACCCCATCGTCTCCCGGCGATGAGCAACGTCTTTAACCGGGATCGACTGGCATAGATGGCCGCGGTGAAGCCGGCGGGACCCGATCCGATGATGATCACGTCGTACAGGTTTATGGAAGTCAAGGGCTGCATCACGCTCATATTCTCCGTCTAAGAATATACCGGATTGAGCAAGGACAGTTTTATAGGTTTATGTGCCACTGACACTGGGGCGTCGTGGCTAGCTAATGAGGGAGGCAATGGAAGGAGCCTTGACGGATGAAACATGAAACCAGCACGTTTAAGTAATCTTTGGAGGAGAGTAGGGATGAGAGAGAGCGTATGTCGTCTAAGCACGTGATGGACGTAGGGGCCAAAGCGTGGGAGACAGAAATCATGAACGCTAATCGTCCTGTTCTCGTCGAGTTCTGGCATGAACACTGCGGATGGTGCACCATACTGAACCCAATCTATAACGAACTGGCGACGGACTACGTAGGCGTGCTCAAATTTGCGAAGGTCAATGTCTTGGAAAGCCCAGAGAATCGGCAGATAGCCATCCAATACGGCGTAATGGGAACGCCCACGATGAAGTTCTTTTGTCAGGGTCAGCCGGTGGGTGAGATCGTGGGTTTTCGATCCTCGAGCCAACTCAGAGAAGAGATCGATGTGCTGCTTCAACACCACGAAGAATGCCTTGAGAAGAGCACACGTCTCCCGGCATAAAGGGCTGGAGGGCGAGAGAGCCCTCTCACGTTTCGGTTGAACAAGTTGTTCTTGGCCGAGAATAGACGAGAGAAAACTATAATTGTGTTTTTAGGCTATGAGGTAACTCGTTGGGGTGGATGAAGCATAGCATTTCCTAAAATCGAGCTTCCCAGCATGATTGAGGTTCGTCAGAGAATTCCGTCGCCGAGCCTGGAGGATTTTGTTTCAGAGATCAGAGGAGAAATGAGACGTGTGGCGCTCGCGCAACAGATGAAACCGGGAGCAAGGATCGGGATAACCGTCGGAAGCCGGGGGATAGCTCATTTACCAGAGATCATCGCCACGGTCGTTGCAGAAGTCAAGCAGGTCGGCGGCGCGCCCTTCCTCATCCCCGCCATGGGAAGCCACGGCGGCGCCACGCCGGAGGGCCAGATCGAGGTGTTACGCAGCCTCGGGGTGACGCCAAACGCGGTGGGAGCACCCATCCACGCGACAATGGAAGTCGACTGCATCGGACGATTGGAGAACGGGAGCCCCGTATATGTGGATCGACGGGCGTTACAGGCGGAGGGCATCATCGTCGTGGGCCGCGTCAAACCGCACACCGACTTCAAGGACGAGATAGAGAGCGGGTTGATGAAGATGATGGTCATCGGCCTCGGGAAACAACGGGGCGCGGAGATGATTCATCGGTTTAAATCCGAGGGCTTTCATCACTTACTACCGCAGGCAGCGCGGTTGATCATGAAACATGCGCCCATCCTCCTGGGGTTAGCGATTGTAGAGAACGCGTGGCACCAAATCGCCATCGTGAAAGCCATCCTGCCCGAACACATTGAACAGGAAGAGAAGACGCTGCTCGCCGAGGCCAAGGGCCTCCTGGGGCGCCTTCCCTTCAAAGAGATCGACGTACTCATCGTGGAGGAAATCGGAAAGGAGATCAGCGGAACCGGGATGGATACCAACGTCACGGGACGCTTTTGGCTCCCCGGCGAGCAGGACCCCCTCGCCCCCCGGATCAAGCGCATCGTCGTCTTAGACCTCACCAACGAAACCCATGGAAACGCCATCGGCATAGGCTTGGCGGATATAACGACGCAGAAGCTGGTCTCGAAAATCAATTATCAAGCCATGTTCGTCAACGTGTTGACCAGCGGGAACACCATCACCGGGAAGACGCCCGTATTCCTCCCCAACGACCGCGACGCCATCACCATGGCCCTCCACGTCTGCGGTGACGTGGCCCCACAACACGCAAAAATCGTTCGAATCAAGAACACCCAGGACCTCGAACGTTTCTGGATCTCCGAGGCGCTCGGAAAGACGGTGAAGGCCGACCCCGAACTGCAAAAGCGGGTGGAGATACTGGGCGTGCCGCAGCCGATGCAGTTCGACGTCTTGGGAACGCTCGCGCGCTGATACGCAGCCGGGAGGTTCCCTCGCCTACGCAGTGTCGCGAAGAGGATGCCCTGAGCAGACAGGTAGATCAGACACGCCGCTGGATGATACGGGTCGCCCACCCTCCGCGAGGAAGCTTAATATTTCTGTACCCCACACTGTAGGATGAGTGTGCTTCAAGTGACCGTCCTAGAAGTCCTCGACCGAATTTATTGGGTGGGCGCCGTAGACTGGAACCTCCGGCACTTTCACGGCTTCACGTTTTCAACCCATCAAGGAACCAGCTACAACGCCTACCTTATCCGCGACGAGAAAACAGCCTTAATCGATACCGTGTACGGCCCCTTCGCCGCCGAGATGATCGAACGGATTCGAGCGGTAATGGATCCCGCTGACCTAGATTACATTGTGGCCAACCACGTTGAGACCGATCACTCGGGTGCCATCGTCGAGCTATTGAAGCTTGCGCCCCACGCCAAGCTCGTGGGCACCGCCCGATGTAAGGCGGGGCTCCAAAAGCACTATTTTGGCGACTGGGACTTTCAGGTGGTAAAGACGGGCGACGAAGTCACGCTGGGAGAGAGACGGTTACGATTCATTCAAGCCCCGATGCTTCACTGGCCCGATAGCATGTTCACGTACATCGAAAAGGACGGCCTACTCCTCCCCAACGACGCCTTTGGACAGCACTGGGCCACCTCAAAACGATTCGACGACGAAGTCGACGAGAACGTGCTGATGGACGAAGCCGGCAAGTACTACGCCAACATCCTGTGGCCCTTCAGTCAACTTGTGACCCGGAAAATCGAGGAGGTGCAAAAACTGGGCATAATGATCAGCATGATCGCGCCGAGCCACGGCCTCATCTGGCGGACGAACCCGACCAAGATCGTTGACGCCTACCTCAGGTGGGCTCGCGGCGAGGCGAAACCAAAGTTCCTCGTCGTGTACGACACCATGTGGGGCAGCACCGAAAAAATGGCGCGGGCGATCGTCGAAGGCATCGGCAACGAGGGCGTGGACGTGAGGCTATTCCGGCTCCCCTTCTCCGACCTCTCGGACATCCTTAAAGAACTCCTCGAAGCCAAAGGGCTCATCGTTGGCTCGTCAACCGTGAACAACGGGATTCTTCCAACCCTCGCCCCGTTTCTCGAAGAATTGGAGGGGCTTAAGCCGCGAAACAAGATCGCTGCCGCCTTCGGATCCTATGGGTGGGGCGGTGGTGCCGTCAAGACTATTGAGGAGAAGCTGGGCAAGGCGGGGATCGAGGTCGTCGCGCCCCCCCTCACCGTCCAATGGGTCCCGGACCAAGAGGAACTCGGGAAATGCGTCGAGTGGGGCGAGGAAGTCGCGCGGAACGTCGGGGACACCGCGTAAGCGCCAAACGGGAAAACCCTAGGAACGCGTCGCTCCTTTTTTTGGGCGCTTAGCCCTCAACCGTAGCCACCAGGGCGGAACCCTCACGTCGTCGGTCACATCCATGTAATCGTAAGGTTTGAGGTCGAGGACAGGGGTGCCGTCAAGCGCGTCCAGTCCGCGCACCGTGACGATGTTCGCTTCCACGCGTACGAGCTCCACTAAGGTCAACCCGATGGGGTTTGGGCGTTGTGGCGTCCGCGTCGCGAAGATCCCCACCCGCGGCATATCCGGTCTCCCCCGCGGATGAACCTGCAAAGGGCCTTGCGTCCCAACGGTGACCTCATGCATCCAAAACAGAATGAACACGTGGGAAAAGCCGTCAAGCCCCTTCAAGGCCTCGACGAGGTCTTCGCGAATCACGATTGTTGAGACGCGGCTCTTCTCCCTCACCTCCCGTCCCCGCGCCCGCGTTTTCACGAATCCGATGGGTATCCATTCCGTCTTTTCTTGGTCTGACACAGGGTCACCCCCGGTTCTGCGCCGTTTCAAGCACATACGTATCGACATAAATCTGCTGCAACGATGGGATCGCCTATCCACGGCGTATCCTGTGCAGCTATTTTCTGAATAGATTATCGGCGGCACGGTTTAAAAACACACCTCTCAGCCGCCGTTCTGTTCCATTTCGACACTCAGCGGCGTAGTGCTTCAAGCTATCCCGCGTCCAAGTGAACCACGTGGGAGATAGGGTGCCGATATTCGACGACCGAATACGCAGCGTCCCCGATATCGGCGAGGAACACGAGGCACTGCCTCACCGAAAAGCTTATATAGTCACGTCCCTACCCAACAGGAAACGAAATATTACGTATGTTATCAACTCACCGAGGAGCGACGATAGCAGAAAACACACGAAAGGGAAGAAAAATGCAGAGCTACAAAGCAGTTCAAACACATAAACTCCTCCAACATGGACGATGCCCCGAGTGCGGAGGCGACGTGTTCGTCACGGACCCGGAGACAGGTGAAGTGGTCTGTCGCCGATGCGGACTCGTGCTCCAAGAGGAGGTTCTCGACCAAAAACCCGAGTGGCGTGCCTTTACCCCCGAAGAGCGGCGGGCGAAG
>Ga0209427_10001172_pt1 | contig 29772 bp, 26 predicted proteins | sample DeeMarSWOR136_30_FD_187465 | JGI IMG/M metagenome (GOLD analysis project Ga0209427, IMG submission 187465) | Marine sediment microbial communities from White Oak River estuary, North Carolina - WOR-1-36_30 (SPAdes) (version 2) | ecosystem: Environmental > Aquatic > Marine > Intertidal zone >...
CCAATACCTCCCAGCCGTCTTCCCGCAGCAAATGAGCCGTAACACTGCTGTCGACCCCGCCGCTCATTAGCACCGCTATTTGCCTCGAAGGCTCCATCCTGGGCGACCACTCCGAAAAACTCGCCGGCCACAACTTGATGTCCCATTTATCTTCCGTCATTCCACCCTGATTCTCTCCAAAAATCTGTCAGTATCGATAGTGATTATACAATAATATCCTATCTAACTCACGTCAGGAAATCCGCAGTTGATTGAGAATCTTAGAGTAGTGCGGTGTACGTAAGAACAACGTGATAATAAAGTAAAATAGGATGGAAATATATGGACCGTAGAAATCCCACTGTCTGGCCCTTGTGGCGAAACGGCGTACAAAAGAGTAAAAGATTGATATAGGAATTAAGATGGTTCCGATGATATAGGTGTTCTCGCATAGATAAGCACCGAATTTGTCGATAGTACCACCAAAATTGTTCAGAAATACACCCCACGTAAAAATACCGTAATTAATAAATACAACAACTAACATAAATGAAAGCTGCTTTTGAGCCTGTGGCCGATCATCCAGAGATATTGCGCGTTTTTTGCGTGAGTAGGCAATGAAATGAAGGATAATTCCTGTCGCCAATAGCAAAACACCAAGAAAAGGTGGCAAGTCCCCCCCCAGGTGAAAGTGCACGTAACTTGCACGATAAGGAGAATCCAGATGATAAGGGTGATGCCTTGGAGGTGGGGGAATTCCCTCTCCTGCTGATAATATAAAACGGAAGAGTTCATCTAATTGTTCGTCCACTATTTTATCAAATTCAGAATTGACTGTTAGCAATTCTTTCAAAAATTGCTTGGTAAAAGTAGCTTGCTTAGTTCCATACTCACAAGTCAAAGAAGGGAAAAAAATAGTCGCTTTGGTTTGATCATCTATAGTTAGATCTACGTGATCGTACGAAAAGTTATGTGGGAGTGTCCATTCCCATTTTGGTTTCGTCTCAGCTTCAAACTTTACATGATAGTAGTACTGTAGTTCTGATTCATCAGGTGCAAATATGTCGGCATTTCCGCCTAAAAAACTCTGATATATACCGGGCTTAGTATGATACGACCACACAAAGAAAATTATACTCAGAACACAAATACAATGATGTACTCTTTTGGCCTTAATCATTTGTTAGAAATTCACTTATGATGCTTCCTTCCTGGGAAGACCTGGTTTCGGAAGTGGCAGTTTAATCATCACTATACTCCCATTGGCTGACAGCCTTAAATAGAAGTATAACATAATACGTAAATCATAATTTCTCTAAAATCCACAAAAACACATAACAATAAGCTTACTGCTATAATTCTGGCTGTAAAGATTTCCATTAGCTACCCAGTGTAATCGAATAAAGTGCAATTGTTATTTGACACGATTATCAATCCCCTTAATCAGGCCGCTGATCATTTTGGCGATAATTTCCAGATTGCTGCGTAATCCAGCAACTGTTTGTTTAGAAATAAATTTTTTTCTACGAGCAAGTTCAAGTAGGGGTATACATTCCTGTACGCTGCCACGGGAGATAATGAAGAAGTTTTTCCGATCTGCTTTCGTAAAACGGCCATTGCCTTCAGCAAGGTTGGTAGCTATAGATAAAGCAGCACGGTTGAGTTGATCGGTCAGGAAATAATAACCGCGGGGAAATTTCTCAGTCAGATTTGTTATCTCCTCGGCAAAATCTATGGCTTTTTGATAAACTTCGAGATTCTCAAACATGAAAGCCATCTGATTCGTCCCTTTTGAGCAGTTGAACAGTTGAGCAATAGACCGCAGGTGAGCAAAATGATCACCTGTTCACCTATCTAATGTTCACCTGCTCTATTTTTCGGGCTTTGCCCGAAAAATCGGGGCGACTGGACTTGAACCAGCGACCTCTTGACCCCCAGTCAAGCGCGCTACCAAACTGCGCCACGCCCCGGATAACAACCACATTCTAATATATATTCAATTCGATAGCAAACTTTTTCCATACGGCAAATTTCCAAGATTTTAAGCCAAAATCCCTCATTAACACCAGACTCTTCACCACCGTTCCCAACACCCAAAAACGCGTAAAAAAGTTTTATTTTGATGGTATAGTTTTTTTTAATTTGCCTCCTCAACCGGCATAATTGTAAAATAAAGGTCAGCACAAGCTATAGCTTCATCCGAAAAAGCAAAACGAAATCCACGTAAATGCTTGGCAATGCGCAGGAACTCCGAAGTTATAAACGGAGATAAAAAATGAAACCTAACAACAATAAAAAAACATACACTTCCGTCAGCCATGAGCACATCGAGGAACAGCTCAATGAATATCAGGCAAAGTTCAAGACCCTCTTCGAAAACGGAAGCAGCTGCGTAGCAATATACGAAGCCAGAAACGACGGCGAAGATTTTATCTTCGTGGATTTTAATCCCGCAGCCGAAGAGACCGACCAAATCAAAAAAGAAAAGCTTATAGGTAAAAGCGTCGCCGAGGTCTTTCCCGGCGTCAGGGAATTCGGCCTCTTCGATGTATTCCAGAGGGTTTACAGAACAGGCACCCCCGAACACCACCCCGTCTCCGTATATAAGGATGAAAGAATCGCAGGCTGGCGCGAAAACTACGTTTTCAGGCTGCCCTCAAAACAGGTCGTCGCTATATACGACGATGTCTCCGCTAAAAAACGCACCGAATTAGTCACCCGCATGACCAACGAATGTTTCCGCGCCATCGCCGACTACACCTACGGCTGGGAGGTATGGGTCGGCCCGACTGGCCGGGTCCTCTGGACAAACCCCGCCGTGCAGCGCACCACCGGCTACAGCATAAAAGAAATTACCGCCATGTCCGACTACCCCGCACCTCTCATCCACGAAGAAGACCGAAACCGCATGACCAAAGCCTTTCAAAAGGCCCTTGAAGGCGGCACCGGCAACGACGTCCAGTTCAGGCTCGAACGAAAAGACGGCAAAATAATCTGGGCAACAATGTCCTGGCAGCCCATCTTCGACGACAAGGGAAACTCCCTCGGCCACCGACAGAGCATCCACGACATCACCGCACTCATAGAGGCAGAGCAGGCTCTCGAAAAAGCAGAGCACGAAATGGAAGAACAAGTCCGCAAGCTAAAAGCCCTCCTCGAAAAACACGGAATAAAAGAGTAATAAGGATACCTGTTTATGGGAAAAAGGAAAGTTACGAAAAAGCATAGAATGGATTTCATACCAGATAAGAGGTTGTTTAAGGCCGTTATGTTTGCGAGAAGAATGATGCGAGAGGGGACAAAACCAACAATTGCCAACAGTCGTGCTGCAAAGTATTATAGAGTATCGGTTAGTGAAGTTGCTCAGTATACAGGGCAAACTGGTGGTAGAATTGCGGCAAGGCGAAAGTCCTGTGATACTTGATGAATTGACATGTGTATTTTCTATACTGTCCTTTGCATTAGTTGTGTTTTTATGTAGTTTTTGGCTTTAAAGTAGAAGGTTCAAGAATGAAAATAAGAGAAATGTTCTCCCACCGTAATATGCAACATAACTGGATTTCAATGCTTGTAGATTCATTAACAGAAATCCCAGAAGATATATTTTTTGAAAAAGATGGATCTCCGCTTAAGAGAGAGGTTAGTCAACTCGAGAAAAAACTTTTCAAGTTACTAATTGCGCGTTTTGGGCCAGATGTTGAAAGCAATTTCGGGCCAATGATCCCGGAAAATCAATTTACTGTAGACTTTTTCCTTCCAACGACTCCTGGAACTTTAATTGAAATTGAAAAGGGCAAACTACCACGTCTTGAATTGGATATGATGAAAATAATAAATTCTATTTACAGATTTCCATCAAGATATGGATTTGGCTGTATAGTCGTGCCAGTTAATTACATTAGACTAAATTTAGCAGGACAAAGGTCACCTTATCAATTTGTTACAAACAATTTGATACCTCTAAACTCACCTTTAATTGATTTGAAGAATAAAGATGGTTCTTATTTGATAAGAGATCTATTGGTTGTAGGATATTTTGATCCAAGAGGAAAATAAATAGATTTTTATTAAAAATAGAAACAATGGAAATTCTTATTCTACGCGCTCTTGGTTGCCAGTTCTATTTTTAGAAGCCCCTACTTCGCTCTGGTCAAGTTATTAGCGAAGAGTCCAAGCTTTGATGATTATTTGTTAAATCACTGCAAAAGCCTTTAGTTAAACATATCCAGTCGTTACTTGTTGTTACTAAACTTTTCCAAAAATACTGCGTCACACAAAATTCTTCAAATAATCACTACATATTAAAAAGCCCCGGCTACACCGGGGCTTAATATGAACTCTCTGAAAGATACGTAAAGACGGTTTATTCGATTACGAAAATATTCTTCTTCTTGCACATGTCCTTCAAGATCTTCGGCCACACCGTCGCGCTCACCTCGCCGATATGGGCCTTTTTCAAAAGCAGCATAAACGTCCGCGATTGCCCGATGCCGCCGCCGATACTTAGAGGAATTTCGTTGTTAATTATTGCTTGGTGATAAGGCATCTTAAGCATATCAAGCTGGCCCGAAAGCTCCAATTGCATCTTCAGCGTCTCTGCGGTAACTCGAATACCCATCGAAGTCAGCTCGTGCCGACGCTTTGTCACCGGGTTCCAGACAAGGATATCGCCGTTCAGCCCGTGCATCGGCCTGCCGTCCTCCGATGTCGTCTCCGTTACCCAGTCGTCATAGTCGGCCGCCCTCATTTCGTGTGGATAGCCGTCCTCCAAAACCCAGCCGATGCCGTAGATAAACATCGCGCCGAGTTCCTGTACGATTTCCGTCTCGCGCTGCTTGCGGGGCAGATCTGGGTATTTGTCAAGTATATCTTCGGCGTGAATAAAGGTAAGCTCATCGGGAAGATCCGGGTACTTGTCGGTTTTTAATTGAGGAAACTGCTCCTGCACGTGGGCCTCGGCCCCCTTAAGCACCTTCCACAGTTTCTGCACAATCTCTTTAAGGAACTTCAGGTTTCGCTGCTCTTTGGTAATCGCCAGCTCCCAGTCCCACTGGTCTACATACGCGCTGTGGTCATGGTCGAGCCAGTAGTCCTTGCGTACAGCCCGCATATCAGTCAGCAGCCCTTCGCCGATACCCATACCGAACTGCTTCAGCGCCATTCGTTTCCACTTCGTCGCCGCCTGCACCACCTGCGCATCGATCGGATTCTTGTCGCGGTCATTCGAGATATGGAACTGGATCGGAGTCCGCGAACCGTCACGGTCGAGCATATCATTGACCCCGCTCTCGACATCCACAATCAGCGGCACGGTTACACGAATCAGGTTTAGCTCCTTGCACATATTCTCTTCGATGTAGTCCTTTACAGCGTATGTGGCCAGCTGAGTCTCCTTCGGCGACAGCAGCGAGTTATAATCCTGCGGAAGGATCTTCTCTAATTCCGCATAGTCACCAATCCCCGGCCCAGCCAAATCTGCTTTCTTATCTGCCATATTCATCTACTCCTAAGTCTTTTCTAAATAGCACTTTATAAACACAATTGTTATTTGTCCCATTTGGGAATCGCCGAATAATAACAGATACCCTCCACTTTTCGCAAGTTTATTCTCAGATGATGCCAGAAAACTGGTATCTTGGGATACTGCTCTTCATCACACAGAGCCCCGACCGTGAGGGAGGGGTACTATAGCTGCACTGTAGTTACGCATTGATTGTGGACGTAATTTATTTTTGTGATTGTTATTATTCACACTCACTTCCGGAATGGATTAAAGCCCGGCAGCTCTACACCCTGGCCTACCGCTGGAGGACTAAAAGGTACATACTTGCCCTCTTTATACTGCAGCCATCGCAAAGAGTCATCCTCAAGCCCAACACTGAAAGTAAATGCCGCCTCGGCAGGTCGCCCCTTTTCCGTCAATTCCGTAACCTCAACGGTCATACCCGTCAATTTAATCTTCTCACCCGCTGAAAATGGATCCTGGTCGTCACGAAACAGCCTGTCTAACACCATAACAAGATAGCCGCCGCGAGGACGAACCATGATTGTCCTTTCATCAATGCGATGTACCTTAACTGGAGCATACTGGCTTGACGCCAGAATCCTCATATGACGTGGAAGTGGCTTGCCCTCAGATGCCCACGCCGGCAAACACGTCATAGCCAGAAATGCTGATGGTGCATTCACCACAACCAAATCCTGGTTCTCAATCGACTCGTCGAAACACATATATTGAAGATTGTCAATAAATCCTTTGGGGCCCATCGGACGAGCTACCCGCAGGATAAGCGTCGGCGGAGAGAGGACAAGATGAATAAATACTAACAACACCGCAAGCACAGTAGCGGGTACACGCCAAAAAAGTTGTCTACCATGCCCGTGAGCCTTCGTAAAAACAAACGCAATGAATTCCGCTATCAGGCCCATCGCACCAATGCTCACAAAAGGTAAAAGACGGTCCGAAGTAAAAGCCGCACAAATAGGCAGCACCGATAATAGCATCCCCACCGCCCAGAACCGCGCTGCCCGGCTTTGCTTAAATAAAGGAATCAACAACAAACCGGATAAAACAAGAAATACCAAAGCTCCCCGCCACAGAATTTTCCACATACCCGAAGAAATGATAAGGCCCACATCCGCAGGCGGCACCGCCACCGCACCCTGCAGTAGTAACGGCCCGTTCTTTATAATCTTAGTTATATAAAGCAAAGGCTCGCTAAGCGGGTCGGTATAACATCCAATATGCGCAACGCCATAACCAAGATATGTCCATAGAATACGCCAGACAATCACGACCGCTACATAAGGTATCAAAGCCGAAAATCTTCGGGCAAATCGGTCCCTGTCAATACACAGAGCATAAGCCCCCAGATACGCGCACGTTGCAATCCCTGCCTCCGCTGATAACAAACTCAAAACAAGAAGCACCGGCCCAAGTAACATCCCAGCCCGCCAGCCTTCTCGACGCCATCGATCATAAACAATAACCGTAAGAACACCAAATAACACTGCCAGGATAGCATTTCGATTTGCCAGCCAACCCACCGTCGTGCCCCGCGCATCATCAACCACATACAGAATCGCGGCAAGACCGGCTGCCCAAACGATAGTCGCGAACCGACGGTAAAGAAAAGCGACCGCCATCGCAAGAGCACCGTACAGAACAACACTGTGTGCGTGCATCAAAAGAGGCTTCTCAGGCCAAAGAACATAATCCAGCCAGTGGGTTATAGAGGCCAAAGGTTTCCAGAACGAACCTTTTATTTTATCGTAGGTCCACCAGGGAAGAATACCGTAATCTATCCGCGGCCTCGCGTGTTCGGGATCGCCATCTAAGAAGTTGAACATATCCACAGGCGATTCAAGAAACTTGATTACCCCCTCGTAGTCGGACATCAGCAGCTTGTGATGATAATCATCCACAAGCCAGCCCGCCTTCAGTGATGGCAAAGTAAACAATATCGCCAATATTGCTGCTATAAACGGAAAACGACGATGAGTTAATATGGTATGCAGGAAATACTTCAAGCCCTTGCCGCCTTCTGTCGTTTGACCTGTTTCCATCATATCAAGTTTGTTCTAAGCTGATTCCCTAAGCCAGGTGACAAATTCAGCAAGACCTTTCTCAATTGTTGTAGCAGGCTTATACCCCAGTTCTTTGGCCGCCTTGGTGACATCGGCGTATGTACGTTCAACGTCACCGGGCTGAGGCGGCACATATTCTTTGATTGCCTTTTTACCGAGAGCCTTCTCGATTTTAGCCACTAACTCGTTGACCGTTATTGGGCGCGATTCACCGAGATTGTAGATATTAAAGCCTCCGCATTTCTCAATCGCCGCCATTGTACCATCGATGATATCGTCAATATAAGTAAAGTCCCGGCTCATGGTACCATCGCCATAGATTGATATCGGCTTCCCCTCCTCGATAAGCCGCGCGAATTTATGGATGGCCAAATCCGGCCTCTGTCGCGGACCGTAAACCGTAAAATAACGAAGACAGGTTATCGACATCCCGTAAAGGTGATGATATGTATGGCAGATAAGCTCACACGCTTTTTTAGTCGCTGCATAGGGTGATATCGGAAAGTCCACGTTATCATCCTCGGAAAACGGAACCTTCTCATTGTTACCATAGACGCTCGAACTTGAAGCGAAGATAAACTTACCTATCCTTTGCTCCTTCGCAGCCTCAAGCAAAATCCCCGTGCCATTTATATTTACATCTGCATAGAGCAGCGGCTGGTCAATAGACGGCCGTACACCGGCCTTCGCCGCTAAATGAACAATTACATCGACATCCCTGCCGACCGTATCGCTCATAACCGCACGGTCACGAATATCGGCGTCGACCAGCTCGAAGTTTTCGTTCTCAAGGCAGCCTGCTATATTGTGCTGCTTAATTCGGGGATCGTAAAAATCATCGAAATTGTCAACGCCGAGGACTACACACCCGTTACCTAACAATCGCTCACAAAGATGTGAACCGATGAAACCCGCTGCACCCGTTACCAGAACTTTCATAAACCAATCCTTACGCGCTGATAATAATAATAACTCCCACGGCCAACACGATTAAGGCTACAACTCGTTGAAGAATCTCCGACTGTCCCTGGAACCACTCAAGGATAGGAACAAGCTTCTTGGGCCCAAGCACGAGAACCAGTACACCAGATATCAAAAGAATAATACCCAACACAAATATCACCCAGAACTGTTTGCATTCGCGCGCACCCAACAGAAATACAACTGCCAGACCCAATCGTATCGGCGCTGCAACATAAAGCCGGTTCCCTTTTTTGAAAAACTCAAACAGACGTTTCATCACGCTCGGCTTCAATACGTACACAATCCCCATGGCTACAATAACTATACCGATGATTTGAATGGCGGTGCTCATAATTTTTCTCCTAAATCTTGTCTGCCAGCTCTTTAATAAACTGTCGCAGATTTTCGGACATGTCCTTTCGTTTGAGCGCAAACTCAATATTGGTTTTGATAAATCCCTCCTTGTTACCGATGTCACAGCGCTTCCCATCAAGCAGCAGCGCATACATCGAACGGTCCTTTACCATCATACGCATAGCTTCGGTAAGTTGTATCTCACCGTCCTTGGCCGGTTTGGTTCGGCCGATATAATCAAAAATATCAGGCGTCAGCAGATAACGCCCCGCAACTACAAGATTCGAAGGTGCCTCTTCAGGTGTCGGCTTTTCTATAAAATCTTTTATAAGGTAAACGTTTTTCTCGGTCTGCTCGCCGTCAATTACGCCATATCGGCTTACAAGGCCCCGCTCAACCTCCTCCACAAGCACGATAGGTTCCTCTTTCTCTTCATATAACTGTTGAAGCTGACGGGCGGCCGGCTCTCCGGCATTTATCACAGTATCACCTAACAGAACAACAAAAGGCTCGTCCCGTACGTGATGCCGCGCACAGTATATCGCGTCACCAAGCCCCTTCATCTCTTTCTGCCAAACGAAGTGAATATCCGCCAGTTCCGAAATCCGACGGACCGATTCCAGTTCGCTGTTCTTGCCCCTCGCCAGAAGCTGGGCCTCCAAGTGAAAACTGCGATCGAAGTGCTCTTCAATCGCACGTTTGCCCTTGCCGATAATCATCAGGATATCCGTAATCCCCGCGGCAACCGCCTCCTCGACTACATACTGTATTACCGGCGTGTCCACAATAGGCAGCATCTCCTTCGGCAGTGACTTGGTCGCAGGCAGAAAACGTGTTCCGAAACCCGCCGCAGGAATTACCGCCTTGCAAATCATATCCCGGCCTTTCCTTCATTAGAGGCAATCTTCGGCTTGAGCACCTTGATGTTCAACTCCCGCAGTTTCTTCCGCAGTTGTTTAAACATCTGCTCGTTCTCGTATGTCCCCACAATTGCACCTCCCGAGCCCGTAAACTTGGCGCTGGCACCAAGCCGGCGCGCCGTTTCCACCATCACAATATTATCATCACTCAGCCGGTAAATCTTTCGCCTTCGGTCGAAATTTGCATTTAGCAGACCGCCGATTTTATCAAGCTGCCCCTCCAGAAGAAAACGCCTGACTTTACTTGCCAGGCCCGCCCAGTAACGCATCGCGCCCACTACATTCCTGTCACCGCATTCGAAACGTTCGCGAATGTTGTTGTGAAACACCTCCGTTGGCTCGCTCAGGTCCGCACGGTAAGCAACATACAGCTTCGGAAGCAGGCCCGGTTCAAGAGGCTCGTAATTCCCGTATCCTTGTTTCTCCATAACATCCTTGTCGAAATCCATGTAAACCAGACCTTCATAAACCTGAACCACCCGGTCCTGAAGCCCTGCCGCAATCCGCAGTTCGTCCACTTCTGCTGAAAGGATCAAATTCGCCTGAATGTATTTGGCGATGCTCACACCGTAAAACGCCATAAGTGCACGCAGGCAAGCCGCAATAATTGCACTCGAACCTGCCAGGCCCACGCCATGCGGTATGTCCGAGTTGTAACGTATCGTGAAATTCTTGTTGTGTAGTTCAATGCAGTTTTCCCGGCAGTAATCGTAGAACTTTTTTACCGTTGCCTTCAGGAGTCGGATGCCGCCGTAATACCCATGCAGTCGTACATCCTTGACCAAACCTGTAATACCGGCGAACCGCGAATGGTCCTTATAGCTCGGTAATATCTCCAGTTCGGGCGTCTCATAAAGTACCACCTCCGCCGAGAAATTGCTGAACGCAAAAGATATCGTCTTGCCGAAGTACCCGTCTGACGGATTGCCAATCAACCCCACTCGCGGATAGGCCTTGGTACGTATAATCACAATACTATCCCTTTCTGCAGCGCCGTTAAGCTCGACCGACACTGTAATATTCGAATCCCTGTTTCCTTACGTACGATGGGTCATAGAGATTTCTGCCGTCGAAGATGACCGGTTTCTTCAGCCTGCCCGCAATAACTCCGAAGTCGGGATTCCGGAATTCCTGCCAGTCGGTGAAAATAACAAGCGCATCGGCATCGTCAAGCGCGTCGTATCCGTTTTGAAAGATCTCGATTTTGCCGTCCAGCGCCTCCATTGCCACGGATGCGGCCTCAGGGTCATAGGCCTTTATCTTCATCTTTGATTCAAGCAGCTTCTTTATACAGAAAATTGCCGGCGATTCTCTGACGTCATCCGTCTTCGCCTTAAACGCCAGCCCCCAGACGGCCACTACCGTCTGCCCCTCTCTGCCTGCAAAATATTCCTGAATCCGCTGTGCAAATCGCTCATGCGCCCTTATATTTACCTGTTGTACCGCCTTGGTCACCGCCATGTCAACACCATGTTCCGAACCCGTATAAATCAACGCGCGAACATCTTTAGGAAAACAGCTCCCGCCGAAGCCTACGCCGGGAAACAAAAAGGCAGGACCAATCCGGGAATCACTGCCGATTCCCTGCCTGACCAGCTCGACATCAACTTCGAGCTTCTCACAAAGCTCCGAGATTTCATTCATTAAAGAGATTCTCGTCGCCAGCATCGTATTCGCCGCGTACTTCGTCATCTCCGCCGAAGCCGGGTCCATAAACAGTATCCGGTTGCGCTTCCGCATAAACGAGCTGTACAACTGCCTCATTATCTCTTTAACGGCAGGATTGGTTGTCCCGATGATTATCCTGTCCGGGCACATAAAGTCGTCGACCGCCGCCCCTTCCTTCAAAAACTCGGGATTGCTGACATAATCAAAAGGTTTGTCTGTTTTGGATTTTATAATCTCCGTCACCTTCTTATACGTACCCAATGGCACCGTGCTCTTTGTCGCAATTATTCTATAGTCGCTCAGATTCTCACCGATTTCCTCGGCAGCTTTCAGCACCGCTGATATATCGGCTGAGCCGTCCGGCGCCGAAGGTGTACCCACCGCAAGAAAAATAATAATCGAATTGTCCACCCCGAACTTCAAATCGGTTGTAAAGCGCAGCCGGTTGAACTTTTCGTTACGTTGTATAATTTCGGTCAATCCCGGCTCATAAAATGGAACTTTCCCCTTTTTCAGACTCTCGATTTTCCCGCTGTCATTGTCCACGCATACTACATCGTTGCCGGCCTCCGCCAGACACCCCGCAGTCACCAAACCGACATAACCGGACCCAACCACACAAATCTTCATTCATCTTACCCTGTTTTTCTAACTTCCTTTTGGATACGCGCCCTTTGGTATTCCACAATCCATTGTGCAATCCCTAACCGGACTCGTCAACCAGCTCTATCATATCGGTATCTATCTCAACACTTGCCGCCTGGCCAAGCATATCTATCTGTAATACCAGACGCAACGTGCTTTTGGTCTTAACAGCACCCTCGGGACTTCCTGTCTTTTGTGCAGGGACCCTCATCACTACGCCCTGCAAATCGGCTAAAGGGCCTCCTATAACCCGGCAACGCTGCCCCGCCTTAATATACTTATGCGGTGCAAGAGGAGCACCTGCCTGCAGTGCCCGCTCAATCTGCAGCAGTTCACCAAGGAATCGCTCCTGGTCTTTAACCTCGATAATGTTCGCCACACGATTCGTCCGCCAAAGCTCTATCCGCCGGCCCTCTTCCGCACAAAAGAACAGATAACCCCCGAATAAAGGCAGCAGCGAACGGACCGTTCTCTTCCTGATACGACGGACCCGCCAATTCATCGGCAGAAAGTAACTGATTTCCTTCCTAATCAAATCCTGAGCAAGGGCCTTTTCGTTTCTGCTTTTGGTATGTGCAACCCACCATAGACCGGTAAAATCTCGCACCGATTCCACCTCAGGCCACACAATAGGCGGATTTTCGCTTTCCTTCAGCAACTCTTTGCTCCCGAATCTAATCGAAGAATTTCAACGTCTTTCGAACGGCTCAAGTATTTGCCCATACCCTTAATCCGCAATAATCGCCGCATTGCACATCCAAACGAAAATAAAAAACCTTGTTCTTGCCATTAAAATCGGCAAAACCAGTTTACGGCCTTAGATATCTTTGTCAAGCACAACATATATGATACACCCCCCGCATACCGGAAAGAATGGATAAGAACCGCCCCCAAATGACAAATCACAAAGAATCGTATAAAAACCACGTATACGGCTACTGGGGTTGTTCTATAACGACTGTTGTGCTTCCTATAAAGCCGCCCGTAGTCTCATACACTTCAAGAGTATAGATGCCGGGCTCAAATGGGCCGAGCGTAGCGGTTATCGGGAAACTGCACATACAGCGGCAGCCTTCCGAAGTATATTCATTTTCGTAGATTGTTATAAGATTATCCTCTATTGTCATCTCCAATTCCAGCTTATCGGGGCAGCAGTTGGCGTACATCATATCTTTGAAATGGATATATGGGCCTTTTACGGTAACGGTAAATCGTGTCAGGTCTGGAGCAGTGGCTGCGAATACGCCTGACGCATTCCGGTTACAATCTTCGATTTTGTAAATTATGGTCGGCTCGGATGGCTGACCGATTGTGACTTCGACAACGCCAAGCGATTTTCCATAGTTATCATAGACTTCGACGGTGTATGTTCCATCTTCAAATGGCCCCAGCGTCGCCGTTATAGGGAAATAGCACATGCAGTTACAAAGGCCGCCGTAGCCAATCTCATATAGGGTGATTTCGTTGCCGTTTATTTCCTTATCAAGGCCAAGCTCATCCGGGCAGCAATTGGCATACATCTGGTCCTCAAAATAAATATAGCGGCCTTCGACCCAAACCGAGAACCGAGGCTCGTTTGGCTCTGCGGCTGACGTCCATTTCTGCCCTGCTTCCATTGTACAGTCACCTATATGGAAAGTCATACCCGGCTCAAAAGCTGATGGATATGACCAATGCAGGCCGAATATAGCGAAGTCGTCGAAATCAACAAAATGGCTGCGGTCAAAGTCGCTCGGAATACATTCGCCCGATCCCAGCCAGTAATCTGCGAATACTTTCAGGTCGTTGGAATCTACCACCCGGTCGTTGGTCATATCGGCGATACTTCGCCAATTGGCAGGCGATTTGCTCGCCTCGGCCGTCCCGCCGTAGGCACCCATATTTCTTCGATTGCCATTAGGCGAAGGCTCATCCCCTACAGGACAGCCAGGATTCCCCGCATCGATGCAAGGACTGCTCACATAATCCTTAAACCAGCTTTCGCTCGAGGGCTCCCACCTGCCAGCCTGCGACTTCAAATGGTAATCACCATTGTATGCACTAGCAAAACAGGGATAAGCATCTATATTACCCAATCCCGGCCAACCTCCCTGAACATCGCTATATGTTACCATTGATATGTCGCCATATATCTCATCAGGCGTGTCGCCCCAAAAGATACAGTTGGTCAGCAGAGATCTGCCAAAGGAGGTGAATATCCCGCCGCCATCTCCGCCTGTAACGTTGCCGCTGACAGTACAGTTAGTAATCACGATCATTGGGTAAGAAGGGTACGGAGGATCGCCGAGAGGAGGAGGAACTGTGGGTGGTCTAAAGTAGATTCCGCCACCCTCGTTGCCCGAAGTGTTGGAACTTATTATGCAATTGATCAACGTCCCGGGATTAGCTTGAGCATAATCAAATCCACCGCCGCTGATACCTGCCGAGTTCCCGGTGATTGTACAGTCGCTGATAAGGCCTCCGCAATCGGATAATCCACCGCCGTATTTGTTTGCCGAGTTCTCCGTGAACGTGCAGTTTATTATACTGCCGTAGCCGCCGCATATCCCACCGCCTGCTCTGCCATATGACAAATTACGGATGAAAGTGCAGTTTGCCAGCATGGGTTTGCAGAAATCTCGGTTTTGCATCCCGCCACCGGAATATGCCGCGTTCAATATGAACGTGCAGTTTGTCACCGTCGGATGGCTTTCGCTGTTATTGTACATCCCACCGCCGCTCCGGCCTGCCGAATTCTCACTAAATATACAGTTGATAATCGCCGGGCTACCGTTATTGTTATACACCCCGCCGCCGTAATTAGCTCCTTCCGCATTTCCCCCTCTGATAATGAAACCATTCAATACTGCATTGGCATCGATCCCGATCCCGATTACCACGTGGTAGCTGTTCTCAGCTCGTGTCGGTTCATCAAGCAAGTCTGCAGGATCATTTACATCGACATCATTGCCGTCGAGGTCGCCGCTCAGGATTGTTTCGTATAGTTTTATGTCGCGGGCATTGGGATTTGTTTCACCAAAGCCGGCGTAGCCGCCTTTGAGGGTCACGCCGTTGATGAGCTTAAATGTTGCCGTTCGGTCGCCTATCGTTTGCCCGCCGCCCTGATCCGGCTTATAAATACCCTCAGCCACACAAATCTCGACCGGCTTCTCCGAAGAATTGGCATCCGCCAGCGCATCCTGCAAATAGTTATAGGCATCCTCCCAGCTTGAACCATTATTGGCACCGGCAGCATCCACATCCACAAAAATCCGCTGCCCCTCAGTCGTAAAGCTCCACACATCACCTTCGTAAGAAGGAACGGTAGGCCAGGGTAGCCCCGGAATGAGGAGGCGGAACTCGTCAACCCGCCAGTAGTACTTGGTATTAAATGCAAGACCGGTCACTAATATGTTCGGCTCAGTCGTAGTAGCCAGAAATACTTCCGATGAGGCCCTTTTCACAGAATTAAAGTTAGTGCCTATATAAACATTGTGTTCGGCGGCATTACCGCCAGGTTCCCACCTAAGAGTGACAGGTAACGCTACACCAGCCTGACCATCACAAGGGTCAGGGTCATGGGCATAGAATTGCACAAGCGGCGAGAGCCTGTCGCCTGGTATGATAGCATCAGCACTACCGCTGACCGGCGCAAGCGGCTGGTCGGGACCCTGCCAGGCTACCATACAATGGTCGCCTCCGCCTCCTTCTTGCCACAGCGCCGTGATGTAGTATTTCCGGCCGCCAACCAGGTATATCGGACCAGAAGGAGTCACATCGGCGTCGTACCAATTGTAAGGATCAGCCCACCCGGGCTTTACCGAGGAAATCAGGACTGCGTCGGCCGGGCCCTCATCGGTGCTCAGCCACAGCTCGCCGTTATCGTCCGTGCAGAGCCAGAATCTATAGTCACCCGACTCTTGCGGATGCAACCAGCCGCGAATCATCCCTACATACATATCACCTAAATAAACGCCCGAATCGAATGAGGTTAAGAATTCGGTCTCATCTGGATTGTGATTGCTGATATAGTCTAAGCAAATATCAGGAGGTAAACAAGGGACATTCCACAAGTCCATTCTAATCGTACCGGGCCCTTCCGAGACGGTGGTAAAGCTCCAGACATCTCCCTTGTATATCGTGCCGGTGCCCGGCATAAACCGGCCGGAAACCTCATCAACACGCCAGTAGTAAGTTGTTCCGAATTCAATCGTTAATCCCCCATCGGCAACGGGGTCCCAACAGTCGTAACCAACCGGCTGGGTCCATGGCCCGGGAGGCATAATTATAGGTGGGTAGTCGCCGTCGTTCACATCATCAAAACTGGTGCTGAAGTAAATATCACGTTCTTGCACATCGCGACCACTTACCCAGCAAAGGAGCACATCGGGATCTATATTTATGGCCCCATCAGGTGGATCGGGACAACACGCCCTATAGTTCTGAAGGTAAAAACTCCAGACAGGACCTTCCCACACAACATTATTGCCGTCGGTCTCATCAACAGACCAGTAGTACGTCGTCCCTTGGACAAGGCCGTCAGGATAATGGGAGCCGGGAAGAACATCATCAGGCAGACCAACAATCCACCGCAAATTCGGCACACTTGAGAGTTGTGGGCCGAGGTTCGCGTCCTCAACGCGCCCGGCCACCTCAGCTTCAATATGGCTGAAGTAACACACATATGAGACAGCAGTCAGACCCGGGCTGGCATCAAGGAACGTATATACGTTTCCGGATGGACTATGCACAGTGCCGTTAATCGCAGAACCATCAGCCGGGAAAACGTTCCCAACCGCTCCGGATACAATACCACAGTTCCACAAAGCCCCTGCCGCTGCCAGCATAACCATCCAGACCGCCCACCCGCTATTACGATTTGCTCTCCTGTCCATTTTAAGCCTCCGTCTTCTATCAGTATATTATATAAATTCCAGTACCAACGAAATCCAAATATCCAAAACAGTTCCCCCCGAACTATAGCTCGATGAAACTTCCCCAAAGGTGCGTCCGTAAGTTCTGCGTAACAACCGCAAGTTGCCTTCGTCATAAAAACATCTCGAATTATCAAGTTATAATTTTCTCCCCCCTTTGTCAAGAAAATTCAACACTAAAATCCGTGAGCAACCACCTACAGGCCCCCTAAATTGCCTAAATGCCGTATTTCTAAAAGAATCCTAAACAGCTTTTTTCCAAAAGCCGAAAATATAGGCTAATCTTTCAGCGGCTATTTTCGATTGACGGGCGGCAGTTCGTCGGCTATCTTGTTATACGGTAGATGCGTTTATCGGGATACGAATTAGGAACAAAGGATGGCAAAGTCGAAATCCGAAAAGGTTAATTTGGCTGTTTTGTTCACCTGCATTGGCAGGCGGGTTTCTTTACTCAATAGCTTCCGAAGGGCTGCAAAACAGCTCAAAATTAAGGCTTCCTTCTTCGGCACGGATACCACCGAACTATCTCCCGCCCTGCAGTTATGCGACAGGGCATTTCTGGTCAAACCCGTAACACACCCCGCCTATATCAGCCAGCTCTTGTCCATCGTAAAGAAATACAAGGTAAAATTGCTCATCCCCACTGTTGACCTGGACCTCAAAATCCTCTCCCGTAACAAACCGAAATTCGCCAAAGCGGGCTGCAATGTCCTCGTCTCAAGTCCCGATGTTGTCGATATCTGTCAGGACAAAAGGAAAACCTATAATTTCCTGCTACAGAACGGTTTTGACACTCCCCTCACTATGAGCATTGGTAAGGCGCTTCCGAATAAGAAACTAACCTTGCCATGCTTCCTTAAGCCCTGGGATGGCTCCGCCAGCAGAGGAAATGCCGCCGTTAACAATCGAAAAGAGTTGTTGTTCTTTGCACAAAGGATACCAAACGCAATTTGCCAGGAATTTATCGAAGGTACTGAGCACACCTGCGACGTATACGTTGACTTTAACATGAAGGTCCGCTGTGTCGTGCCAAGAAAACGCATCGAGGTAAGAACCGGCGAGGTAAGCAAGGCCCAGGTTGTAAAGCATCCCGAAATTATGGAACAGTCCGCCAGACTAATTGAGACACTCGGGGCAGGTCCAGGTGTTATAACCATACAGTTGTTCCTGACCGGCGATGATAAAATCAAATTCATCGAGATAAATCCGCGGTTCGGGGGCGGCGTCCCACTCTCTATAAAAGCAGGAGCAAACTTCCCAAAATGGATTTTGAAGGAATCGCTCGGTAAAAAAACAAACATTCGTTTCGACGGATTCAAAGATAACCTGATTATGCTTCGCTACGATGACGAAGTCTGGCTGTAGTTCTTGGAAAAAGGTAAGAGGCGAAAATGTCCTTGGATAGTTTAATTGGACCCAACCGCGACATCCGATGGGTCATTCAGTTCTGGCCTGTGCTCGTCTCTTCCTTTGTCTTTGCACTGGCCGCTACCTGGCTGTGCAAGAAAATCGCCATAAAATTTGGTATCGTCGACACACCTGATGACCTGGTTAAAACACATAAAGAACCTATAGCATATCTCGGCGGCCTCGGCATGCTCGTCGGTCTCACGGTTGGCGTCTTCGCCGGTATCGCCTGTCTGAGAAACACCGAAACACTCGGCCCTGCCTTGAAATGGCTCCTTGGTATACTCGCCGGCGGCGCGATAGCATGTTTTGTCGGTCTCACAGATGATATATTGGAAATAAAGCCGACGCAAAAAATCCTCGGCTGTTGTTTCGCTGCTGTTATTCTACTGTTGATCTCACACTGGTATGCAGAAGATCCAACCTATAATATCGGTATCGTACCAAGATTCCGTTATATTACCGGCCCGCTGCATTTGCCGATGCCAAAAAATCTTGAGATGTTTTTGAGTATTTTTGTTGTCATATTTTTTGTGCTTGGTGCAACAAATTCGTTAAATCTGCTTGATGGACTGGACGGACTTTGTGCCGGTGTTACGGCCATTATTACCATCGCTATGCTCCTGTTGGCAATTCACCTCGCAACTTGGGGATTCAGTGACGTCGGCGACCCGGTGAGAATTATTATTTGCCTTGGCCTCGTAGGGGGTGTCTGTGGTTTCCTGCCTTTCAACCGACACCCCGCAAAGATATTTATGGGCGATGCCGGCAGTATGCTTTTGGGATTTACTGTTGCTGCTCTGATGCTTTTATTTGCCGAGCGGGCCCCAAGGTGGTGGTTGGCCTCAATTGTCGTATTTGGCCTGCCGATTCTCGACACCGCTGTCGCCCTTGTCAGGAGATTGCTTAATCACAGACCCCTGTTCGTTTCTGACCGGGGCCATATTTACGACCAGATGATTGACAGGGGAATTCCTCTCAAAAAAACCGTTGCCATTTGTTATATCCTTGCCGGCTTTTATGCCCTGATTGGCCTGGCAATGAGCCAGATTAGAACTCGCTATGCAGCAGGTGTATACATGCTCGTCTTTATAATCTCGGCTCTTGTTGTTTGGCGAAAAGGCTACCTGAAAATGGAAGGACTTCGGGGCGCTATTCGCAAACAGGATTGAAAACATCAGCACCACCGGGTGGATTAGGCAACCCGATTTTTTCGGCCACGCAAAAAAGATGGGTTGATTCGAATAATCTGCTGTCAAGACGTTGAAGCCTGCCCAATACTCTGTGTGCCGGTTTGAGCCACTTAAAAAAGTAATCCACATTGCCGATTACTCGGCCAAAAAATCCCGCACCGTCAAAACCGATGACTCGAAAATCCGCTTCCTCCAGAAGTTTTTGCAGCTTCGGTCGGCTGAAGTGCTCATGCCACCCCTTTTTTGCCGATATATCTCCAATCAGACCGTCAGGATTCGACACGTAACGGTTTTCATACTCCTCTCGCGAGTGTCTAAAACAGTAATACCAACGATGCAACCTCGGAAATCGAAACTTGAAATTCCCCATATCCAAAAAAGAAAAAAAATGCCGTCCCGGCACTGTAACTATCAATGTCCCTCCGTCCTTTAGAACCCGGCTCAGCTCCGCCAAAATTTCACGCTGCTCACAAACATGCTCAAGTACGTCCAGAACGGTGATAGATTCGAACGAAGCATCTGCAAATGGCAACTGGGCCGCCTCGCCTGTTTTGATAATCTCCAGCTCCGGGAAATGTTCTCGACCTGCCTTGACAGCCTCCTCGGATACATCAACACCGACTAAGCGCCCGGTCTTTTTGTCCGCTAACTTATTGAGAAATTCTCCTTTATTACATCCGAAGTCCAGATGTGAGCCCGTCCCCGCTGGCACATGCTCCCACGCAAAACACCAGCGATTATATCGATAAGGATTGTCTGGACTTATTTTGCTATGCATTTCAGTCTGTATTTCGTCTTTTGTCGCACCCTATGGAGCAACTATGATTTTAATTTGCCGGCTTGGTAATCCGCAAACAACCTGCCCCACGGACTTTCTTCAAGCCACCTGTCCACAATCTTTTTGCCGCGGGTTCGATACCATATTTTGTCGTGATAAACTGCCGAAGCCAGAATGAACATATATACCAAAGGAGTGTGAAACATTAGTTTCTCAAGCCATCGCATAGGCCCGAACCAGAATGTCTTGCCCACGCGGGAAGCTAAGTTATCGCCGGTAACAAAACCCCAGTTCTCCTTTCCGGTATCGACATCTCCTATAATTTCGATTTCTTCCATTCGTCCCGTGCCAAGCCCCAGCTCGTGTGCCAGGCGAATAAACTTATGGTCCATTGGTTCGAAACCCATCAATTTTGCACAAAATGCATCGATGGCAACACAATCTGAAGAAGCCAGAAGAACGTTCTTCGTAACCGGAATGTGTGTCCTTGGCCCGGCGCCGTCACCTGCCGTCGTCCCGTCCATCACCGTAAAAATACCGCTGTGGATTTCTTTTTGAATAGACAGCAGATCTACAAGAGCTTCGTCAATCCGCGAGTGACAATAATGACGTTTATTATTGAGCAGGCCGCCTAAGGCGTTTTTCATGGCTCCCGTGAAATTCGTGTATATATGACATTTAATCGTCGGAAGGTGAACAACATTCTTGCCGTGGAAATAATCAGGTATATATATGCCGTCTGGAAAAACCTTATTCAATGATGTCATTTTTGCCTTCGGCTCGTACCTCTGCCACTTCATATCTGATGCCTCGAAATTATACTTAATAGCTACCCTATAGTGCTCACACACGGGCCTTTGCTTGTTCAGCATCTCTCCAACTCTTGCTCTCGTAACTACCGTCTCATTCTCAACGCACACCAAATCCTCAAATCCGGCCCCACGCAGGCCCAGAATTGTCCCCTCAAGCTGCCAGGGAGTCGTATTAGCGCTTGGATACATCAAATGCCAAGACAAATTATTCTTAACAATAGTAGTTCTGCCGGCTTCCAGAGCATCATTGATACCGGCTAACTGCATCACTTTCTGCACATCCTGCAAAACTGTTTCCGGTTTTGTTCTGACAATGGCGACTTTACTCACAGAATTGTCCTGATGTCGTTATATTATAGACATTATTATTTACGCTCGGTCACTCTGTATATAGGTCCGGTCTTGATAAAATCATAGCCTTCAAGCAAATAATCCGGACAGTAACCGGCCACCGGTGATACAACATAAACTCCTCTTTCGGCCATCAGCTCGCCGATAGTATCCGATGTAGGTACCGCAATGGGATTCTTGTAACTTTCATGCCAAGAAACCACTTTTGCGTCAGGCCTTACTCCTTTAATTTCCTGAACATACCACAATGGACAGACCGTCGTGCTGTCTGCAATTATTATCCCTCCTTCTTCAACCATGCTCAGCGCCTCCTGTGCAAAAAGTGTCGGGCCTTCGTTTCCTCTTTGCCACGGACGCAGGAAATGTGTATAATCGTTGCGGTATGGAATTGTTCTTTTCATCCCTAAATTAATCTCAAGCCGTTCCGCGGCTAATGGTACAAATTCGTACACAGGAAGGGGTAGCAACGCAAATGCAAATATCAAAATGGCAAATGTCTTGTGAGAATATCGCTTTAAAAATATATGCACCCCCACACCCATAAAAACCGAAGCCACACAGTAAAAGGGCAGAAAGAATGCATATCTGTCCTGCACTGTATATCTGAAAGCAAAGAAAAAGAAAATTAGCAGCAATGCCAGAAGGATATTCTTAAAAGCCCGGTCCGGCGAAACCTTCTTCAATCCATAAACACCCGCAAAGAAAAATATCACGTTGGGCGTCGGAAAATTGTAACCCAGAAATGTCATGTTCTCTTTGATAAGCCCGGCTGACAGGCCTGTATTAATAACATTACTTTGCCATTTGTTGCCGAAAAAAGCTGAAGATAAAGTAGCTGCCAAATCACCTGTTTGAATGTACTTATTGATGATGAGGTATTCATACGGGGCCGCACCAATAATCCACAGCCCGACAATCACACCGAAGTCCTTCAATCTAATTTCTTTTTGAACTAATAAAACCACTAAAAAAACCAGATAGCAAACAAAGGCAATGGAAGCAAACATATGAGTTGCGATTGCAAGGCCGTTGACAAGACCAAGGAGATATAGAAAGACCACATGTTTGGTTTTAACGTATTGCAGCAGTATCAGCAGTTCAGTCAATAATAGTGCCGAATACATAGTATAGTCTTCCGCAATAGCAGCGTGCCGCCAGAAAGTATGTGATAGCGCCAATGTGATAGCACCAAGTATCGCGGGAAAATTCTTCTTCAGCCACAATCGCAGCAGCAAAAAAAGATTTGCAACAGCAAACGCCCCCGCAAACGCTGAAATCAAATTCACCCTGTACCCAAATTCTCCGATGGGGATATACTTCACGCCGATACCGATAAGGTGATAAAGTGGATGCGATAAAGCCAGCCCGAGCTTACCCTCGATATCGTTGTGCCAGATACGGTATTGATATATACCGCTGTCCTGCCACAGCACTCCCGGAGCACATGTAGCTGCATAAAGTACCAACGCCGCTAAAAGCACAGCACTGTAAACAACTTTGACTTTACTGAAAATTGAAGATTCCATACCCGAGCTTTCGCTCAACTAAATTGTTACCATCAAATATTGAGTATCTGCTGTGAACCGTATCGCTCCTTCATAAGAATAAGGTACAAGCAGGGTATCACCGCCTTTGAATTCAACAGGCTCCTGTCCGACAGACTCAATTATTCCGCAGCCCGTTAAAAAAATCATCGTTTTCATCTCCCCCGCCGATAGAAGAAGCTCACAGCCTTCTGCCTGATGGCCCTTGTCAACCTTGAAATACTCACAATCCACCAGCCGACCGATCGTACTCACGGAAAATCCCTCGCCTCCCCTCTCGAAATGAATGCTCTCCAGCGCCTCTTCGATATGAAGAGGCCTTGCCTTGCCCGTATCATCAACTCTGTTGAAGTCAAAAACCCGGTAAGTCGTATCCGACGGTGTTTGAATTTCAGCTATCAAAAGTCCCGGCCCTATACTATGGGCCGTCCCCGCAGGAAGAAAATGGCACTGACCCGCCTCAACCGCTACTTCTTCCAGCAATTCCGCAATATTGCCCTCTTTTGTGGCCTCCGCAAATTGTTGTTTCGTCACTCCTTTTTTCAGTCCCTTGTAAATTACCGCGCCCGCCTCGGCCGCTATAATATACCAGCACTCCGTTTTCGGCTCCCCCTTCCCCATTCGCTCACAGGCCTGTTCATCAGGATGTACCTGCACGCTCAAAATATCCTGCGCATCCAGAAACTTAATTAACAATGGAAAGCCCCCCGTGAAGTTTTCATCGCCTCTTATTTCTTTCGGGTATTTTTCAATTACAGAGCTAAGCGTCTGTCCCGCTAATTCACCGTTTGAAATTACGGATTTGTCCTCAGGTAAATCGGCTAATTCCCAGCTCTCTCCGATCTTTTCACCCTCTGCTATCTGCTTTCCTAACTCCCGAAGCTTCTGCCCACCCCATATTCGATGCTTCAATATAGGCCGAAATTTTAACGGATACAATCTCATCGGAAAGATTCTACTCAATCACTGACGGCTCGTCCAGTTTTACCTGCCCTTTTTCCCGACGCACCGAGGGCACAGCCCCTCAAGCTGTACCCGTTGCCGGTGTATAACAAAGCCCTTCTTTACGCCCTTAATAATAGAAACAGGCAGCCCCACCAGACAGCTTATCACCCCGCACTTTTTGCACGTGAAGTGTGGATGGCACTGGCTTTCGGTACACCTGTCGGCCAGCTCGAAATGCCACGTCCGCTTCTGCATAAACGCCTTATGCACCAGACCCGCCTTGCAGAACCTTTCGAGTGTTCGGTAAATTGTCACCTTGTTGGGGATAGCGGGCCCAAGCTTCGCTCCAATCTCCTCCCGCGTCAGTGGCTTGCCGGCACGAATCAGAACACCGAGAATCGCTGCTCTCGGTTTCGTACGACGCAATCCCGACGAGCGAAGCAGCATCTCAATTCTCTTACTTGGTGCCAATTTCATTCGCCCTCCTTCCCTTCTCCTCCCTCGTGAGCATGGCTGTGATGCGCATGGTCGGGACACCAGCCGACAAGCCTAATATCAGACTTCACAAACAATAGCGGAAAAATAATGTCGCTAACACAGCAAGGCAGCCACGTAGCTATAAATAGCGTCACAAGGATTCCCCCGAGAATTCCAACCGTCATATCAGACTGCATATTCATCAAAATATACGATGAGGATGCCCACGTGCTTATCAGTATATGTCCCGCATGTGGAAATTTCGTCCGGGGAAGAAAATATGCGATAAGGATTCCCAATAAAGCCGCCGGATTGACTATATACCACTCTTCGATGAATCCAAGATGAAGCCCATGCTCCTCGTGCTTATGTCCCTCGTGCTCTTGTTCCGTCGCGTTGCCTTCTTCCGTCGAGGCTCTTTCTACATGGTACAGCTCCCCATGCGTCGGAACGTCAAGCCCCATAAGCTCCGCACCGATATGCGGTATGATTATATCGCTGAGCGTCGCTATCCCGATGGAACCGACAAAACCGACAACCAGAATAAGAACAAACCGTTTCTTTTCGGCATGCAGCCGAAACATCGACGCCGTAACAATCGCGCTCAATACAACATGGGCAGGATGAAAAATCACAAACAGCGCATGCCTGCTCCCACCGCTGATGTTCCTGAACACAAGCATAAATACAATACCCAGCACTGCACCCAAAAATGTAAACGGCGCATGTCCCTTCAGTTCCACGAGAATATGTTTCGCCTTTTCTTTAACCGACATCTGCAAAGCCCCATTCTTAATTTACTCAAGCATACCGATTTTAAACTGTCATGCCGAGCGCCAGTAGCCTTCAGCCCTGAGCGAAGTCGAAGGGGAAGCTTCTGGCACTCGAACCAATTTATAATCCCTTGTTCGATATACCTTTCTGTCATTCCTGCGAAGGCAGGAATCCAATCTTTCAGCGATAAAACAACTATTCGATACTCTAAAAACTCATTGAAAGTAGCTCAGCTTCATCTTACATCATTATAATTCTAAATGCAACTAAGTTGCAACTAATTTCCAGGTTTTTTCCCGCTTTTTTCAATTGCCATATTTCCTGCTTTTTAATATAATACACCCACTTAAAGAGAAGCTGGAAAGGAACCAAGTCTATTATCCGGAAATATTGGAGGATGAGTCATGTTTAGAAAGAAAGTGAGTCAAAAATCTTACGTCACCATCGTAGTATTTATTTGCCTATTCCTGACGCCCTGTACACTTCATGCTTACTGGCCCCAACTGGCTAAACTGACAGCCTCTGATGGCGACCCCAATGACAATTTCGGCTGTTCTGTCTCTACCAGCGGCGATTACATCATCGTCGGTGCTTGCTTGGATGACGAAGAAGGAACAGACGCCGGTGCTGCCTACATATTCAAAACCGATGGAACAAGCTGGACACAAACGGCCAAATTGACCGCCTCGGATGCCGCTGCCGGACATCACTTTGGCAATTCCGTATCAATAGATGGATTCTATGCAATCGTCGGCTCCCCTCATAGTGATGGCAACGAACCAAATACTGGAGCCGCTTATGTTTTCCTGCGAACCTTTGACTACATACCCGGACAGGGCTTCGTGGAAGTCTGGGAAGAGCAGGCTAAACTGACATCCTCAGATGCCAGAACGGGAGATGAATTCGGTTTTTCTGTCTCTATTAGTAAGGACTGGGCTATTGTCGGAGCACCCAAACCTAACTCTATCCGCGGCTCGGTATATTTATACCAAAGAAACGAAACGACATGGACACAAAACTCCCAGTTTACTCAGCCCGATGATATGCTTCCCATAATTTCAAATTTTGGTGTTTCTGTTTCTATCAGTGGTGGCTATGCGGTAGTCGGTTCATCCCAATGGCAAACAACATTAATACCGCCCAGCACGTCGGGCCGTGCATTCTTCTTAAAACGAAAGTTTAAAATCGTACTGCCGGATGACATTATATTTTACTGGGAGTGGGACGATAACATTGGCACAGTGGATGGTTTCGGGACCTCTGTTTCTATAAACGCCGACCTCGCTGTCGTAGGTTCTCCGGGGGATCGTTTAGAGTATCCTCTTGTAACACTGTACTTTGGCGCAGGCCATGTATATAAATATATTGCGTCAAGTTGGCTGGAACAAGGAAAGCTTCTATTGGGGGGACGAACACCGGCCGACAAGCTTGGACAGTCCGTCTGTGTTTTTGATGATTATGCCGTTGTCGGCGCCCCGGGCCGTGACGAAAATGGGAATAACGCCGGCGCCGCTTGCATCTTCAGACCTGTCGGCACAATGTGGATGGAGGTTGCCAGACTCCTGGCCTCGGACGGCGCCTACGAAGACGGCTTCGGCAGCTCCGTAGCAATCAGCGCTGACTACGTCGTCGTTGGCGCACCCGGCGATGATGATAACGGCACCGATTCTGGCTCAGCCTACGTATTCAAGGTCTGTCCTGTTGCCGACCTTAATTATGACTGCTCCACGAATTTTATGGACTTTTCAATCTTCGCCGACCAGTGGTTACAATGACAAAATATGATCACAAAGCACACAATAACCAATTAACCACTCACCAATCCACCACTGACCAATGAACCAGCCCAAAAAGCCATTGCAGGTTTGGCCTAAGATAGTTAAATTAGGCCCTTTACAGAAAATAAAAGGCTTTTTGGAGCAAATAACTATCATGGCTGCAAATAACCGGAAAACAAACAAAATACTTTTATTACTCGTGCTTCTGGTTCTGTCCGCTTCTTTCGGCTGCCAGAGCACCCGCGCACCGACCCGCCCGCTCATCGGAATAACCAGCGTCTATAGCGCAAATAACAAAAGCGGCACGACTATGGTCAATTTCGCCTATGTAAAAGCGGTCACCGAAGCCGGCGGTGCCCCCCTGATTCTGCCCACCATCTCCGAAGAACAAATTTTACAGCAGTATGTGGACCACCTCGACGGCCTCGTGCTCGTGGGCGGCGACGATATCCCCCCTTCCGCCTACGGCCAACAGCCGCACCAAACCGTCAAAATTATGCCCACCCAGCGCTACAACTTTGAAAGAAACTTGATCTCCCTCTGGTGGGCACGCGGCAAACCACTCTTGGGTATCTGTCTGGGAATGCAGTTTACAAATGTAGTTAGAGGCGGCTCCCTCATCCAGGACATACCCTCACAGGTAGGCACAACCGTAAAACACCGCGGCTATCATAATGTAAAAATTGACCAGAAAAGCTCCCTGGCAAAAATCCTCGGCTCCGACCAAGCCTACGTCTATTCCAACCATCACCAGGCCGTAAAAGACCTCGGTAGAAATTTGAGAATTATCGCCCGTAGCGAAGACGGCGTCGCCGAAGCCATGGAAAGGACTGATGGAAAGTTTGGCCTATTTGTCCAGTGGCATCCTGAGGCCACAGATAATCCTGACCACCGAAAGGCGATCTACGGTGCTCTCGTTCAGGCCTGCGCTCACAAAAAATAAAAGTTCTCAACACACAATAAGGATACCAAAATCAAAAATGAAGATTGTAGAAGCAACATCGAGTCTTGTCGAATTGGCGACTGTGCAAAAAGGCTCTGTGCTGACTGTAGGTAATTTCGACGGTGTCCACCTCGGCCATCAACAAATTCTGAGCTCCGCCAAAAAAACCGCGGTAGAAAAGCATACGCAACTCGTGGTAATGACCTTCGAGCCCCATCCTCTCACCGTCTTGCGACCGCAGCAAAAACCCGAACTCTTAACTTCATTGGCCTTGAAAAAACATCTTATTGCTAAAGCCGGAGCCGATTGTCTTTTCGTCATAAAAAGCACTCCCGAACTGCTAAGCCTCTCGCCGGATGAATTCGTAGAGCGATTTATTAGCAAAGGCATTCAACCTTCCATCGTGGTCGAGGGTGAAAGCTTCAACTTCGGCTCAGAAAGACGTGGAAACGCACAAACACTACAAAAAATAGGGCGGGAAAAAGGTTTTCTCGTCTCCGTAATCGAACCAAAAGAAATCCAGCTCTCGACCGGCCAAACCATCAAAATCTCAAGTACGCTCATTCGCGATATGCTCAAGAAAGGCAGTGTATCCGACGCCGCTCTTGCTTTAAGCAGGCCTTATAGGCTCATCGGCCTGATTGTTCCCGGCCGTGGCAAGGGAAAACAGCTCGGCTTCCCCACAGCGAACATGGCCCCCCCCGGCCAGCTTGTCCCCGCCGAAGGCGTCTATGCCGGCTTCGTAAAAATCGCCGACAGCGAACAAGAAGTCTGTGCAGCCAAAGCTATAGTCCCGGCCGCTCTGAGTATTGGAAGGACACAAACGCTCGGCGCCGATATTCCCCTATTGATAGAAGCACACTTGTTAATTGATGATGTGGGTGAGTTGTACGATAAATGGCTCGCTATGGATTTTATACAGCGTATAAGAAGCCAGCAAAAATTCGATACTGAAAAAGACCTGTCCGACCAGATTGCAAAGGACTGCGAAATGGCAAAAGAAATTTTAGCCGACAAACAAGATTAATTTGCCGAATAGAAAGATAAACAGGAGTTTTATGATGTCAAAAAAAGTTTTGGTTGCAATAGCGGACGGCACAGAAGAATTGGAGGCAGTAACCATCATTGACGTTTTAAGGAGAGCTAAGGCCGACGTCACTATCGCCTCCGTAGGTGCCAAACAGGTCACTGCAAGCAGAGGCGTAAATTTAGTAGCTGATGCAATCATCTCCGAATGCGTCGGTAACACCTACGATTTGATTGCCCTGCCCGGAGGCATGCCCGGCGCCGAGCATTTAAGAGATAGCAAAGAGCTTACCGATATGCTAAAAGACCAAGCCGCCTCAGGCAGGCTTTACGCCGCCATCTGCGCTTCTCCCGCCGTCGCATTAAAACCTCACGGCTTCCTGAAGGATAAAAAGGCTACATGCTACCCTTCTTTGCTTCCGGAGTTGGATAACGCCGAGCAGGCAAAAGTAGTCATCGACGGCAACTGCATAACCAGCCAGGGCCCCGCCACCGCTTTGGAATTCGCATTAAAACTGGTCGAGTTGCTCTTCGGCAAAACAAAATCAGAGGAAATCGCCGAAGCCATGCTCGCAAAAAATTGAAAATATTGTAGCCATAGAAGCTTCAGAGAAAGGAAAATTAGAGTCATAAATAACAGAATCGAATATCCTATTGCTTATCTTATTACTTTTACAACTTATGGCACCTGGATCCACGGAGACAAAAGAGGCAG
>Ga0209427_10001173_pt1 | contig 29761 bp, 27 predicted proteins | sample DeeMarSWOR136_30_FD_187465 | JGI IMG/M metagenome (GOLD analysis project Ga0209427, IMG submission 187465) | Marine sediment microbial communities from White Oak River estuary, North Carolina - WOR-1-36_30 (SPAdes) (version 2) | ecosystem: Environmental > Aquatic > Marine > Intertidal zone >...
CCTGTTATAATTTTCATCTCACCTAATTTATACACTATATACAGTTATAAATCTTTCCAATTAAATTAAAATATATCCTTTAATATTTGTTTTTTTATTTTCTTATTCCAATTTTTGCTTCCAAATTATCAATTTTCCAACTTAGAACAAGTTCTCCATTTGGTTTATCTATAAATGATATCTTTTTTGAACGAGTTTCTGTTCTAATATAATCTGTCCAGTTTTGTAAATCCTTGATTTTATCTTTATCTACTGAAATTTCTGTTGAAATTCTATCTTCTACTTTAAGGTCTAATTCTTTTCTCATTGATTGAATCCGCCGTACTATTTCCCGCGCAAAACCCTCAGCTTCTAATTCTGGAGTTAGAGTTGTATCAACCAAAAGAATTGTATCATCGACTTCAGTTCTAGCAAAATGTGATTTTTCTTGTTCAACTATTATAAAATCATCACTGGTGAGTTTTATTTTTTCACTTTCAATTTCTAAAATGATTTCTTTATCTTTTTTAAGATTATTGTATAATTTGTTTTTATCCATGCTTTCTAGTTTGTTAAGAACTGACTTTGCCTTTTCTTTTAATTTTGGGCCTAATTTAGAGTGATTTGGTTTTACTGTTTTTGTTATAAATTGCGAGGTATCTCTGGCAAAGGATATATTTTTTACATTTATTTCTTCATTTAACAGATCTAATAAATCTATTATTGAGCTTTCAACATTTTTGTCACATACTATAATAGCTTTGTTCAATGGATATCTAACCTTAATTCCAATCTTTGAACGTAGCGATCTTCCTATTTCTACTAAATCCCTTAGCCGATTCATACCTACTTCTAGTTTTTCATCTATGTATTTATCGACTGATTCTGGATAATCACATAAATGTATACTCTCAGGCATATTGTTTGTTTTTAAATTCTGGTACATTTCCTCTGTAATGAAAGGGGTAAATGGTGCTAATAATTTTGAGAGTTCAAGAAATATATCATACATTGTTGAATATCCTGAAAGTTTATCTTTTGTTTTTTCTTCGACCCATAAGCGTTTTCTCGAACGACGGAGATGCCAGTTGCTGAAATCCTCTAATACAAAATTCTCAATTGCTCTGGCAGCTTTATGAATATCAAAATTATCTGTAGATTTTCTGACTTCTTTGGCAATCTTGTTAAATCTACTCAATATCCATTTGTCAATAAGTTGTCTTTCTTTTATTATTATATTATCTTTTATTGGATCAAATTTATCTAAAGAAGCATAAGTAGTGAAGAAGTTGTATGAGTTCCAAAGTGTAAGAATGAATCTGGCAAGTGTATCTTTAACTGCTTCTTCATAAAATCTTGTGGACATCCAAGGGGCATTAGCAGAAATGAGATACCATCTAAGTGCATCAGCACCTTCGTGGTCAAGGATAATATTGGGGTCAACATAGTTTTGTTTGCTCTTACTCATCTTCTGCCCCTCTTTATCTAGAACGAGTCCCAGGGTCAGTACGTTTTTGTATGGGTTTTTATCAAAAAGAAATGTTGAAATAGCTAGTAACGAATAGAACCATCCTCTTGTTTGATCAAGTGCTTCACTAATAAAATCTACTGGAAAATTAGATTTGAATTTATCTTTATTTTCAAATGGATAATGCCATTGGGCAAAAAATGCAGAACCTGAGTCGTACCAACAATCAATAACTTCTTTTTCACGACTCATTAAAGAGTTGCATTTTGGACATTTAATAGTTATTTCGTCTACAAATGGTTTATGTAAATCATAATTCTCAGGAAAGTTACTGGTAAGACCTTTTAGTTCATCAACACTTCCAATACATAGGGTATTTCTACATTTTATGTTTTTGCATTTCCAAATAGGAAGAGGAGTACCCCAATAACGATCACGTGAAAGAGCCCAGTCTTTTACTTCACGAATGAAATCTCCGAATCTTCCGTCCTGAAGATGCTCTGGAAACCAATTTATTTGATTATTGTTTTTTAATAGAGATTTTTGTACCTTTGACATTGCTATAAACCATGACTCCATAGCATAATATAAAAGAGGGGAATCACAACGCCAGCAAAATGGATATTCATGTGTATATGTCCTTGTGCCTTCTAAAGAGCCTTTTTCTTCTAGATATTTGATTATATCCGGATCTGCATCCTTGACAAACCTCCCTTTCCAAATTGTAACCTCATCTGGAAATGTTCCATCTAATTTAACTAATTGAACAACAGGGAGTTTATATTCTCGACCAACTCGGTAATCGTCTTCTCCAAAGGCAGGAGCTATGTGTACAATTCCTGTTCCATCTTCCATTGTAACAAAATCAGCTAATACTACATACCATGCCTTTTTATCAGGTTTAATAAATTGGAAGAGCGGCTCATATTCTATTTTTTCTAACTCTTTACCGGAAAACCCGTCAATAATTTCATATTCTTGTCCTTTTAATAATGCCCCTGCACGGGCTTCTGCTAAGATTAGAACTTGCTCTTTATATCGAATTTTAATATATGTTTCATCTGGATGAACAGCAAGTGCTACGTTTGAGATAAGCGTCCAAGGTGTTGTTGTCCATGCTATAAAATAAGCATCCTGGTTTTTCAATTTAAATTTTACAAAAATTGAAGGCTCTTCAACTGTTTTATATCCTTGGGAAAGCTCATGTGCAGAAAGCACAGTGCCGCAACGAGGACAATATGGAACAACCTTATGTCCCTTATATAGTAATCTTTTATCCCATGCTTGTTTTAGAGACCACCATACAGATTCAATATATTCATTTTTAAAGGTTATATATGGGTTGTCCATATCAATCCAGAAACCAATTCGTTGGGTCATGTCAACCCAAGCGCGTTCATATTTGAGAGTACTTTTCTTACATTCTTCATTAAATTTTGAAATACCGTATTTTTCAATAGCTTGCTTATCTTCTAAACCAAGCTGTTTTTCAACCTCAATTTCTACAGGTAGACCGTGTGTATCCCAACCAGCTTTTCTTTCGACATAATATCCATTCATAGTCTTGTAGCGTGGTACTAAATCTTTCATTACTCGGGTAAGTACGTGTCCTGGATGCGGTAATCCATTAGCTGTGGGAGGACCTTCTAAAAAAACATAACGTTTACAATTTTTTCTCTGTTCTATAGATTTCTTAAAAATATTTTTTTCTACCCAAAATTTTAGAATCTTTTCTTCTATTTTTTTTGGATTATAATTTCTAGGCGGAGATTTTATCATTTATCTTTTCTCCATATAATCAAACTTTTCTATAGGACGGTCTACGTAATAGCAAGAGTTGGTTAAAACGATTTCCATCGTTTTTCTCTAATAATTTCTTACATCCTTTGATTTCATGAATTCTCGTAATAAAGAAGTAGCGTAGGTTCCTTTTTTCAATTCAAATTTCATTAATATTGCCTGTTTGCCTTCGTTTATTTCGTCAATATCTAATTTCCAATCAAAATTATTTATTTTTGCTAACAATGCCCTTCTTGAACCAGATGAAGAAATAAAGGGAATTTCAGGAATAATAAAATTTCTATAATCGATTTTTTCTTCATCGATTATTCGATGTTCTATTTCGCCCATTTCTCCTTCTGAAAAATTTGGACTATAACCAACTAATAATCCGCTTACAAATGCTTTTTGTTTTGAAACCTGTTTATTTACTTTTTCAATATTTGATCGTGTAACGTAGATTATATTTTCGCTTTCACTGCTTTTTCTAACTGGTAAAATAATGTCGCCTATTATTGCTTTGTTTAATGGAATTTTTTTACTCATACGTTTACTTAAAATTTTATTAAAAAGATATGATTGATAAGCGTTGATAAACATTGTTAGAAGATTCTTTGGAAGTTCTTTTAACGCCGATATAAAATCGTCTGGATTGGTTGATAATTTGTTTAATATTGCTTTTTCAAAATTAAGATATTTTGGATAAGAATGTAATGCTTTTGGAAAATCTAGAGTTTGTTCTAATTCATCCCTTAATTTATATGTCTCTTTACTTTCTCCTTTTATAGGGTTTGCTACATAGCTCATAGCTGCTTTTTTAAAATCTCCCTGTACGATGTATTTACCAACAATATGAGTAATAGGTCTAATTATTCCAAATCTTTGAATTCCATAATAATTGGGAAAACCACCTTGTTTATCTAGATGGGAAACCGTGTTTTGTATATGATTTGATGTAATATTTTTATCAATGTTTCTTATTATTATTTCAAATCTATTACCATATAATTTACCTATTTTTATTGGCTTGTCAGATTTATAAATATTATTTATTTCAACATCTTTTATCTTAATATTTGATAATTTCTCCTTTGAAATATTTTGAAAAGACATGAGTTGTTTACTGTGGGATCTTTTGTCTTTTGTGCCTGCAAAACCTATTCTTTTTCTAGAGATATGTAACTTTTTTGATAAAGTCTTTACTAAAGTATGGGTTTCCCAGTTTTTACTTAATACTTCAGCAACAGCAAATACACCATTTTCTTTTTCGACTGGAAATTGGAAGATTTCTTCAACGATAAAATCGTTAGTTATGCTTCGAAGCTTTCCACCTATTCCAGGGGTTGGAGTTAAATAATTCTCGATACCGATGTTTTTATCAAAATCCGAGATTTTCATCTAATTTTATACTCTTATTATTCAATGCTATTACTAAACTTTTTAATTTCGTTTTTTAAAAATTTTACAGCATTTTTTAAAGCATCATCTGCAGAACCTTTTTTTACACGGATAAACAACCGTCTTTTGTTTGCAAGAGGGTGATCTGTTAAACAAGCTGCATATTCCACATCTTCATTTTCTAAAAGGATGTGTGTGATTGGATTGAGTATATTTTCGTATTCATCACCAAGTTCAATTTCAAGTTCGTTTTTTGTGGCTTTAATTTTTTTAAAATCAATACTTTCATCCTTTTGCATTATTCTCACAACTTATTAAAGTCAATATTACCATAATCATTTGTTATTCTTCTTTTTTGTTTATTGCCGCAATATTCACATTCAAGAATGTTACCTTTTTTTACAAGGGGATGTCTACATTTAGTGCATAAGGATTTAATTGAACCTAGATCAGGGCTTTTTGTATCAAGTTGTATACTTGGTTTAACTTGAGTTACCTTAGCCTTGATGTAATCACCTACTCCAAATTCTGTTGAAGGATCTTTAACATATCCTTTTGCTATCTCAGATACATGAAGTGTTGCAAGAGTATCACCAGATATTGCCCTGTTTTTTCCCACAACATGAATAACTTCTGCAACAACCATTGAAGATTTTACAGTGTCAACCTTAGCAATAATAATATCTCCCTTTTTTACTTCTACAGGGATTGAAGTAATAGGTTTTACTTCAGCTCGTTTAGATTCTGTATTCACTATATATTTTCCAAACCTAGCTGCTCTAATTATACCATCCTCTTCAAAAGTTCCCTCTCCAGGCAACAATTCTTCTGAAGTGGATAAACGATCTCCAGGCATTACTATTTTATCGCTCATTATGATCTACTATCTCTCTTAATTTTAAACTACGCAAGCTAATTCAAGTTTTAAAGGTTGTGGTCACCAGTAACAATTACTTTTGAAAAATTAGGATTATTGAGGTAAAAAGTGTTATAAATAACATATTTATTTCGACATTTCCATAATCAATAGAGCTGGTATTAAGAATGGCACGAAAACCAGGTTCCATGTACAGATATATAAGAGGGCAGCCGACGACTAGAAGAGAGTTCGTAGGTGGAGTTCCTGCATCAAGAATAACTCAATTTGACATGGGAAATAAAACAGGAAAGTTTCCATTACAGTTATCACTAGTTGCCAATGAAACATGCCAAATTAGACATAATTCATTAGAGGCAGCAAGGATATCCGCAAATAGAGCAATGGAAAAATATGTTGGAGCAGCAAATTATAGACTTCGAATCAGGGTTTATCCTCATGTTATTCTTCGTGAAAACAAACAAGCAACTGGGGCTGGAGCAGATAGAGTTTCTCAAGGGATGAGAGCTTCATATGGTAAAAATGTTGGAACTTGTGCTAGATTGTACGAAGATCAAATATTAATGACTATCGACACAACGAAACAACATATATTACACGCAAAAAATGCACTTAGAAAAGCAGGAATGAAAATACCTACGCCTTGCAGAGTCAATGTAGAACGAGGAGCTGATTTAGTCAAATAAAAAAATTAAGAAAAACCTTATTTTAAAAATACTTTATCAACCAAGGAAACATAATAAGAATTAGAATTATTAGTGAAATAACAAGTGTAATGTTTTTAACCAATTTTTCTCTTTGTTCTTCAGATATACCTTTTTTTATTCGTTTTATCATAGATCTCATTGCATCATTAAACAAAAATCCTCCATCTAGTGGAACCATAGGTAGAACATTAAATAAAGCAACAGCAAGGTTTAACCAGAAAACCCAGTATAGAAAATTAATTATCCCCCAAAATATGTTTGTTGGTATGCCATGTAAAAAACCCGTGAGAATATAAGCATCATTAAAAGGGTGAGTTATCGGGTTATAACCTTGAAAATAACCAAGTAAAGGAAGGACAAAGAAAAACAGGAAACCGTCTGGAAAGTTAGCAAAAGGATTTTTTAATATGCTGAGATGCTCATTTTTTTTATCTTCTCTAAGAAATGAAGAAACACCCAAATATCCCTTTCCTTTAAAAGATTCATTATTAGTTATGTAGATATTCGGACGTTTTTTCCATTCATAGTATTTATCCTTCAGTTGAACTTGTTTTTCATAGACCTTATCGCTTTTAACAAATGTTATATTAATTGTTTGATTAGTTTTAGTATTATTCAATAATACTATATAGTCATAATAACCAGAAACCTTCGAATTATTAATTGATGTGATGATAGATCCTGGAGTTATATCAATTTCTTCTGCTGGAGAATCACTGTCAACAGAAAAAACTGTTGTTCCTACTGCCGCAGGTTGTACAGACGACATTAAGATAAATGAAAAAAGAAAAATGGTAATTAATACAACTAAAAAATTTGATGTTGGACCTGCTGCATAAATACGCATTCGTTTTGATAGATTTGCCTTTTTCAACTGATCTTCATCAGGTTCACAAAACGCACCTAATGGAACGATTAAGTATAAAATTCCAAGTGATTTTACTTTTAACTTACCAACAATTGTAAGAATTCCATGGGAGAATTCATGAACAATAATAGCAATGATTAATGCAAATAGTATATACCAGATATACTCAAAAGGTAGAATTGGATTGATGCCTGGAATTATAACCATGAATTCGATGCCAGGTAATTGTTCAACTTGTTCAGGTGTAAATCCTGATACCGTCCAGACTTGCCAAATCAGGAGTAAAACCATTGCAAACATAAATATAAAGCAAAGAACTATTCCAGTACTACCATATGCTTTCCAAAATCTTTTTTTTTCTGCAAGTTTTTTAAGAAACCCCCTACCTTTTTTGGTGCGCAGCATCAAAGCTGGTCCAAAAAAAGAGATATTATATTTTTTAAATAAACCTTTTTTATGAAGAATAAACACTATTAAAAAATATAATAAAATAATTGCAAAAAAGATTAATAATCCATCAATGAAAGTCATAATCGAGTTGGTAGAATTAAATAACCATATAATAAACTAACCGTGGTTGCTATGAGGAAAAAATTATTAATCAGTTTTTTCTAAAAGTTCTAAAGTTTTATCATTCATCTCAATTTCTTCCTCTGAGATATAAACATCTTTTATATAGTGATATGTAACTGCCCCTATAAAAGCAATTAAAATTCCTACTGTAGCATAACCAATAAATGAAGGAGTAAGAAATGGCTCAATTGAAAAATCACCAAGCAAAGAATCATATAGTGATCCAAAAATCGCTGAAGCTATAAAACCAAATGCAAAAAGTGAAAATGGTATTATCCAGTATGACCAGATAACCTTTTTCTCTCTGATGTATAAATCAGTTACTCTTCCAAAAGCAGCAATTATTCCTGCTGATACTATACCCCATGTTATATCTCTTAAAAATGAAAGAACAGGTAATAACCATAATATTTCAGAGTTAAATGTAATTCTATTATAGGCATAAAAGGCACTTACAGCTAATATTACTATTGAAATAATGTATGTATAAAACGAAAGCTTCCCTGTTAATAAACCTGATTTCATTTCGTGGAAAAAAATTGAAATGTTTTTTTCCCAATTGAACACTCTTACAAGAAGATAAACACCTAGGGTAAATACAATTGCACCAAATCCTCCAGCTGCTAAATCAAATATTGCAAATACTGCCCATACAATTAGTATCAAAGAAATAGGCAGAATAAATTGTTTTTTTACTTTCTCATCATCCAATAGTTTAATAATCTTGTAATAAACATCTTCTAGTTCTCTGCTTTGTTTTACATTCACTCTTTTTATTGAAGATATCTTCAATCGTGATTGAACAATAGGAAGAATATATTCATCCTCTGCTCCATCACTTAATAAAATTGCTTGACCAACATTTGTTTGTTTTATTACTGAGTCTAACTGTTTTGTGATTTTTTGATCTGAAACTATTCCAACATCCATATCGCCACAAAGTGTCGCGATTTCAACGTCTTCTCCTTTTTCCTTTAATCTTTTATATGTAGATATTGCTAAAAAAATTGCATTAAGATCAGAATCTTCTGGATCTGAATATCCTAATTTATTTGCAGCATCAATGTTATCTTGAATTCCAACTATTGGGCTTTTTATCTTTGCCTTTCTACCAAAATCATCATCCCGATCAATATTTAATATCAAAGTTTTCATTAATTGTCAAAACCCATAATAGATTGTGTATATAAAATTTTTTTAATGTAAAAAAAATAATGTAATAGCCACCAAAACCAAATATACCAAAAAAATATTCACCTTTTTTATATGCCTTTAGTTACATTTGGCTATACAGATTTCCTTAACTTACTTGGTTACGATATCTCAAAAGTAGAAGTAATCGAAAAACTACCAATGATTGGCGGTGACTTTGACAAGGTTGAAGGAGATGAACTTAATATAGAGTTTTTTCCAAATCGACCTGATTTGACATCTGTTGAAGGAATTGCACGAGCCGCTCGGGCTTTTTTTGGATTTGAAACAGGTTTAAAAAAATACAATTTAGAAAAATCAGATATTATAACTAAATCAGACCCTTCTGTTAAAAATGTTAGACCTTTTGTTACAACTGCTCTTATAAAAAATGTAACTATGACCGATGAACTAATTGCCTCCTTAATGGATATGCAAGAAAAACTTCATTTTGGACTTGGGAGAAATAGGCGGAAGGTCGCAATAGGTGTTCATAACTTTGAACCAGTAACTCCTCCTTTTACTTATAAAGCTGTTGATCCTGATTCAGTAGATTTTATTCCTTTGGCAAAAGACGATTATATGACTCTTAGTGAAATATTGGAGAAACATGAAAAAGGTATTGATTATGCTCATCTTTTAAAGGATTTTGACAAATATCCACTTATTGTAGATGCTTATAATAACGTACTGTCTTTTCCTCCAATTATTAATGGTAGTTTAACTGAAGTTACACCATATACAAAAGAAATATTTATTGATGTAACCGGTACAGATAGAAGAGCAATAAATCATGCATTGAATATAGTTGTAACAGCTTTATCCGAACGAGGTGGACAGATTTTTTCCACCACTGTTTTAGAAGAAGGACAAACATTCACTGTACCAAATCTTCAACCAGTGAAAAAAAGTTTATCAATAGGTTATGTAAACAAGATTTTAGGTACAAATTTGGGAATAAAAGAAATTATAGATTGTTTATCAAAAATGGGATATGATTCAGTACAAATTGATGAAAACAATATCGATGTAGATATACCTGCCTGGAGGGCAGATATTTTACATGAGGTTGATCTTATTGAAGATGTAGCAGTTGGTTATGGATTTGATAAATTTGAAACAGATTTTCCTAAAGCCTTGACATTTGGAAAAGCCCTAGATCATCACAGATTATTAGACAGTCTAAGGAATATTATGATTGGTCTTGGTTTCAATGAAATAACAACATTTACAATTTCAAATCCGAAAGATGAATTCACCAATATGGGTCTAAATATTGGAAAAATGGTTGAAATAGAAAATCCTATTGGTGAAGAATATTCTTCTTTGCGTACAAGCCTTTTACCATCTCTTTTAAAATTATTACGTGAGAACAGACATCATCAATTACCTCAGCAAATATTTGAAGTTGGGATAGTAGTTGATGGACAAGCAAAAAACCGGTATAATCTTGCAGGGATGAAAATTGATGCTAAGGCAAATTTCACCGGATGTAAATCCATTGTTGAAGCAGTACTTCGAGATATTAGGATTGATTACAATATTAAAGAAAAAAATAATCCTGCGTTTGTATCTGGAAGATGCGCCTCGATTATAAAAAAAGATAAAGAAATTGGTTTTTTTGGTGAAATCCATCCAAAAACTATTCTATTATTTGACCTTGAACATCCTATTATTGCATTTGAATTATTAATTGATACGCTTCAGTAGGTTATCTAATGACAATTAGTTGTACAAAGTGCAAAAAACCTGCTGTTACTTTTATTAGATACAATGGAACCCATTTATGTGAAAATCATTTTATTGAATATTTTCTAAGAAGAGTTAAAAAGGATATTAAAAAACAAGGGAAAACTGAGGGAGAATCAAAAATTGGAATTGCAATTTCCGGTGGAAAAGATAGTACAGTTGCATTACATGTAATAAGTGATATTTTTTCTACTCGATCATCTGTTTATTTATATGGAATTACTGTTGATGAAGGCATTAAAGGATATCGAGATGTAAGTATTAAATCCGCCAAAAAAAATTGTGATATACTAGAATTAGAACATCATATTATCTCTTTTAAAGACGTTATAGGAAAGACTATGGACGATATTTCATTAATTCATGATGAGCTTGGGGAATGTACCTATTGTGGTGTATTTAGAAGATTTTGTCTAAATAAATTAACAAAGGAACTTGGTGTAAATAAGCTTGTTACTGGTCATAATCTGGATGATATGTCTCAATCTATCTTGATGAATTTTGTTGGTGGAGATATGCAAAAACTTGCCCGGTTAGGTCCCCATAAAAAGATACAACCAGGGTTAGTTCCCCGTGTTATGCCTCTTAGAACTATCCCTGAAAAAGAAGTCATGCTTTATGCTATTTTAAAAGGTATTGAGTTTCACAATGCAGAATGTCCTTATTCAATTCGTGCTTCAAGAAGATATTTCAGGGCAATAATTGATAATTTAGAATATAATAATCCAGGCACTAGACACAGTATTATAAACAGCTATGAGAGCTTAAAAGATTTGTTAATTCAAAAATATCCACCAGCTAATTTAAATCAATGTGAAAAATGTAATGAACCTACTTCTCAGAAAGTTTGTAAAACATGTATATTAAAAGACAGAATCCTATGATATAAATCATTCTCTTTTTACATCAACTTTTAGGTAGCATAGTTCTCCAAGTTTTGCTTCAATAACATCATTTTCAAATAATTCTCCCACGCCTTCGGGAGTCCCTGTTAGGATTAAATCCCCCTTTTTAAGAGTCATTATTTTTGAAATAAATTCAATGATTTTTTCTACTGAGAATATCATATATTTTGTATTTGACCTCTGTTTCAGCTTTCCATTTATTTTTAACTCAAGGTCTAAATCATGTGGATTTGGTATTTCCTTTTTCAATACAACATTACTTATTGGAGCAAACGTGTCAAACCCTTTTGCAATGCTCCAAGGCAAACCGTTTTTTTTTGCATCAGATTGTATGTCTCTTGCAGTTACATCCAAAGCAACAAGGTAGCCTAAGACATAATCTATTGCATCTTTTTCTAAAATATATTTACCATTTTTTCCTATGACTACTCCTAATTCTATCTCATGATGAACACAATTAGACATTTTTGGAAGTATTATAGATTGATTATTGAATATAACTGAGCTTTCGGGTTTTAAAAAAACGATAGGATCTTTTGTTATCTTGACATCCATTTCTTGGGCATGTTTTTTATAAGTCCTTGCAAGACAGATTATCTTTCCTATATTTACATGTTCTTCATGGTTTTGGAAAATATATTCAGTCATAATGTTGGTAATAACATAAAAACTGTTTAAACTTTTTACATCAAATTTTTAAAAAAAATCTTTAAAATAATTTTACAAAAATTTTTTGGGTAACAGCTGTAAAGATAGTGGGTATTGGTTGTACAATAAACCGTTTATAAGGTAATCGACAAAAATCAAGTTGTGGTGATTTACTATGAATGGTTTATTTGTAAGAGCTTTGAAAAAGAAGTTTGAAATGACAGAAGAAGATGCATCATCTCTTGCTAAAACCGTTGATGAAATTTTTAATGGAGAAGAAGAAGTTGAGGATATGAGTATTGATAAACATGTTAGATCCTTGTTTTATGAGTTACATAAAGAAAATTTTCTTAAACTCAGGAGAGAAGAATACAAGGAAAAGGGTAAATTTATGAGGAAATATTACTGGTCTTATAATAACGATGCTATCAAACAAGAGGCATATAGAAAACCTATGGTGGAAGATCCTTACAAGGTTTATCAGAATATACCTAGAAACGCTTGGTTGATACGTTCGTATAACACTTAAATGATTTTTATAAATGATTGATTTATTTTTCGTAGCCACCTATTTTTAAACTAGGATCTCCTAAAAGTACATGTGTTTCCACAATCTTCGCTTCGTATTGATCTTTAAAAACAGGGAAATTTTTTACATAATCTGTAACTGTTTGTCCGTACGTTTCTCCTAGAATATCAATTTCTTCTTCGTTATATAATCTGAAAAACTGTGTTTCAAACCAACCATCACGACCTTCAATACAGTCTGGGATGTCATTGTCATTTTCATCTCCAATTCCAACCCCGCCGTAACCAACACTACCAATAGATGCGATACATCCACCACCTTTTATTTTTACAAAAACCCAACTCCAACATTCTAAAGCCCATTTGAATAAGTAGTAAGAACCAAATTTTGTTTCATTATATGAAAAAAATGCAAGTCCTTCTTCAAGTAGTCCTTTAATAAAATTTATGGGTGCTACATCAAACTCACTGTTATGACATCCACCAACTATTAAAATTGGATACATCCTGTCATTTGAAAGCTTCTTCATATGTTTATTTTCATAGCTTTCGCTCCAGTTAATATAATCACCGTTAAAGTGAGTCCCCCATTTTCTAGGGTTGCCGTGTCCAACAAAATATAGAAAACCTGAACCTTTGCAAATTTCGTTATGAATATTTTTACGTGTCAGGTTTCCAAGAGATGCATATATTTTTACTGGGTTAAATTCTGTCATATATTCTAATGCCTTTTCGGTGGCTACTTCTCCTTCATCATAATCTGTTCCACCTTCTAATCTTTTATCAAAAGTATCTCCCCCACAAACTATCATAGTATTAAACCATTCTGAGCCAGATGCGTTTTGTTCATAATCTATTATTTTCTCTACCATTGTTTTTACTTCATGTTTAAACATGCATGCGAGTCTACCGACGTAAACATCTGGTGATAGGTCAACCTTATCTTGCATAACGAATCCGTCAGGCCATTCGCCATAATTACCATCATTGTCTGTATCCCAGCTTGAAAAGTTACCCTCAGAATCAAAAATATCAGAATAATATAAATCAGTTGCAAATTCTAATTCTTCATATGTGCCACCTGCATCTGTTTCTAGATGGGTGTATCTAATGGGAACATTTCTGAAATCACCAACAAACATTACATATGTTATATTCCAATTTTCTATTGCGCCTTTAATAAAATATTTTATTTTCTCTGGTTTATCTCTTCCTTGTATAAAAGCGTCGTTGTAGATTTCTTTTACGGTGACAAGTTTTGTTCGGATACCGTGGTTTTCTTTATGATCAATAAGTGGTGTGAGAAGTGAAGCATATAATTTAGAAGTTATAATAAGAAGATCATATTCGTCATTATTAATCAAGTTTTTAAGAGGTTCTTCATAGGTTATTTCTAATTTTATAAAATTGATTGATTGAATAGTATCTAATACAGGATTATATCTTACCGGGTTTATCTGTACTGTTAGAAAAGTAGTGTGTTCATTATTTCTATTTAGCCCACCTACAAGTTTGTATGAAAACCAATTTTCAGGGTAAAATCTATTGCTATTATAGATTTCTTTGTTTTTTTCTACTTCCTCAACATCTTTTTGATTGTAATAAACAGCAGGTTTAGCTGCAGGAGTTACTTCTTTGTTTATTTGAATTTCTTTTATTACAGAAATTATACATTTTATATCTTTAATGTGAGTACCTAGTGGAAACTCATACGTTTTTAAATAAATGGGAAGAATTGGCTCACCAGTTTTTTTAAAAAATGAATTTGTTTCTTTGACATGTAAGTTTAAGAATATTTCGTTCTCTTTTATTTCAGGTGTAGAAAATTGTTTAACTAATTCTAATATTTTGTTATTGTTTGATTTATTTATTTGTGTGTTATTTGAAGTAATGTTAAATGCATTGATACTACTTGATATTAGTATCAATGTTAGAATTATTGCTGTTACTGCTAAGGTTTTCCTTTTTTTCATATTTAATTCCCCTAACTATATTATTAAAGAAAGATTGTTATAAAAATTTTTTGATTATTTACTGGATTGATTTTAAATTCATGAGAAAAGCTTATTAACAGCTAATTTAGTTCAAGTGTGGAGCTATGGAAGAAAAAAATAATGAATCAGAAGAAATAAGCCGAATGTTTTCAGATGAAAAAGGGCAGATGAAGTTAGACGAAGAATTAGCTTTTTTTATCCATAGATTTAATTCAGATATTGAAACCATAGAGTGTATGCCTGCTTTTGAAGACCATTTAAAAGAGTTATTTCCTGAGAGGAAGAAAGAATAATATTAAACTCAATTTTTGTATTTTCTTTATTACGAAACGCATATAAAACTTAATCAAATACAGAGCAGTGGAGGGTTTATGGATAATATCAATAGGCTATATTCAGATAGAGCAGGAAAAATGAGAAAATCAGAGATTCGTGAGCTTTTAAAAGTAACACAGGATCCTGAAATTATTTCTTTTGCTGGTGGGCTTCCTAACCCGAAATCTTTTCCTATTGATGATTTAAAAGATGTTGTTCAAACTGTTTTAAATGATTATGGAAGAATTGCTCTTCAGTATGGTACTACTCAGGGTTTTGATGGACTTAGAGAATCTATTGTAGAACGCTCTTACAAAGATGGTATTAATGCATCAAAAGATAACATTATAATAACCACGGGGTCACAACAGGCCTTAGATACGGTTGGTAAAATATTTCTTAATCCTGGAGATGTTGCATTAGTTGGTCTTCCAACATATCTTGGCGGTATCAATGCTTTTAGAAGTTATGAAGCGAATTTGATAGGTATTCCTCTTGATCAAGATGGTATGATAATCGATATTTTAGAAGAAAAAATTAAGGAATTATTAAAGGATGAAATGATTGTAAAATTTGTATACGTTGTACCGACTTTTCAAAACCCTGCTGGGGTTGTTATGCCTGAGTCACGGAGAAAAAAATTAGTTGATATTGCAAATGAATATGATATTGTAATAGTAGAAGATGATCCTTATAGCAAGCTTCGTTATGATATACCACATATTAAACCTATTAAAGCTTTTGATGACGAAGGTCGTGTAATTTATATGTCAACGTTTTCAAAGATTTTGTCTCCTGGCTTTAGATTGGCATGGACTGTTGCTAGTGAAGAATTAACACGAAAAATGATTATTTGTAAACAAGCTCTTGATCTTTGTACAAACACATTTACACAGTATATTGCAAATGAATTTATTAAAAGTGGTTCACTTGATCTTCATATTATGAAAATTTGTGAGATGTATAAACCAAAACGAGACATTATGATGGAGGCTAAACAAAAGTATTTTCCGGAAGGGTGTATTTGTAATAAACCTAGTGGGGGAATGTTTGCTTGGGCTACATTGCCAAAAGGAATTGATACTGAGATAATGTTTCTTGATGCTTTGAAACAAAAGGTTGCTTATGTTCATGGTAAAGCCTTTTGTGTTGACGGAAGTGGTGGTAGATCCATGAGGTTAAATTTTTCATATTCAACTAATGAACAAATTGAAGAGGGTATGAAACGATTAGGTGCAGTGATTGAAAAAAAATTGAAAATTTTATGTCAATAAAAACTATTTCCATAGTATTAACTTTAATATTATCAAGTTCCTTTTCGGGATGCATACTTTTCCAAAAAACCGAATTTCAATTGATTTCATCAACCGTTATTGATGATGAAGGATTCGTTGGTGTTGAAATTAATTTCAATACCACTGATAAAATTACTCTTAAAATAATCAACCCAAATGGATTGGTAATTTTTTCAGAAGAATTTTATAAAGGAATCCATAATGTAGTTGCTTATCTCGATGAATACAAAGTAACACCTTCATCTGGTAATTACACAATCAAAGCAAGTGATCAAAACGGTAATTCAATTTTTGAAAAATATTTATTTTTCAGCAATCAAAAACCAGATTTGGTTGATGTTGTTGAATACTGGTGGTTAGAAGATAATAAATATTCTATTGTTGGCTTAAATATTACATTGAAAAACAATGGTGATTTACCCATATATCCTTATAAGGTGCATCTTAGGATTGAAGATAAAGAATCGTCTTGGTTTATTTTACCCGCTGTGATTTTACCACTTCAAACTAAAAGTGTATTTTGTATGATTTATATTGGCGACATAGCTATAGGAAATAATGAAATCGCAGTTATAGTTAAAAATTCTCAAGAAGAAACCATTGGAAATAAAACTTATACTGTTTATCCAGTTGAAAATGTTGATGAATTAAAATTTAGCTGGAGGTATATTGGAAAAAAGGATCTTGTGCTACCCGATGTAGAATTTTTATATAATTATTACATTAGTTTAGATCGTTTAGATGCAACAGATTATGCTGCTTATGAATTTGATAGACACGATAATCAATACACAGATTTAGTAACTAATAAATTAAAATCTATTTATGAGTCAACTAATGAAATATCTAATGATGTATCACTTATTAATTATGTAGCATCATTTGTACAAAATTTTGAATATATTGAAGATACAACAGATTGTGATTATCCGCGTTATCCAATAGAGACATTAAAAGAAAAAAAAGGTGACTGTGAGGATAAGGCCATCCTTGCTGCTTCTATTCTTAAAAACCTAGGATATAATGTTTCGCTTATTCAATTACCTAAACATGTGGCAGTAGGGGTAAATTTAGATGAAAATGCAACAAATGAAGATTACTTCGTAGAAAAATATTATTATCTAGAAACAAGTAGTACCAATTGGTTGTTAGGAAAAATTCCTCCAGAACATAAATATCAAACAAATATTACAGTTTTTACGCTTCAATCAAGACCAATTCTTATTCATAGTTGGAAAAATGCAACTCGTTACAGTATCAATGATGGATCAGATTATATTAAAATGAAAATTGTCGTTGAAAATCTTGGGGTAACAACAGCTAGTAGTTTTGATATCTGGACAGCGTTTTTTACTCAGGATGACATTTTTTTCAATGAAAAAACAACTCCAGTATCAAGGCTAGAAGCTGCTACAAAAAAAATTGTAGAGCTAACATTAGATGTTCCGCAAGAATTTTCAACAAAACTCAAAACTCGAATTTATTTAAACGATAAAATGGTTCATGAACGAGAATCGTTATCAAATTTTCCATGAATTTTTAAATAGTGTTTTTAATAATTTCTAATATTCTTTTAGCAGCTTTTTTATCCCCGTCAGATTTTTTAAGTTTATTTGAAAGAGTTTTTGAATTTGTTAAATAAGTATCGTAGTTATTAAAAATATATTTTATAGCATCTAAAAATTTTTCTTCAGTAAAAAAAGTTTTAGATAGCCTAATAGCTTCTCCATGTCTTACTAGATTGTCTAAATTAAATTGTTGCTCACCATTTAAAGGTATTCCAATAGCTGGTTTACCTGAATAAGCAGCGTTATAAACTGTTCCTCGGCCACCGTGAATAACAGCAAGGTCAACTTCTTTGTTTAACTGTGCAATAAATGGTACGAATTTTTTTAAAAGAATATTGTCGTTTAACTTTGGAAGCTCATTGTCTTTTAATAAATTAGTATATGTGGCTATAACATTGTAATCAGTATTATTTAATATTTCAATTATTTTTAAAAATAATCCTTTCATTATTGTTGAACTTCCCATAGATAGAAGAATCGTTTTACCTGGTTTTTTTAAAAACTTATTGATTTCTTCATCTTGTTTTTCTTTATGCTCAAAAAGATCATCTGAAAGTATAGGACCTATATAATTTTCTGCTGGAAAATTTTTTGTTGGTTTAAGACCTAAAAATTCAATATCGTCACTGATAAGAGTATAATTTCCTAATCTGATATCTTGGAAATTTCTAAATCTTTTTTCAACATTGATTTTTTTAGCAATTCGATTAAATTTTTTCGTAATTGGTCCCTTATAACGTAATGTATGCCAATTAGTTAATCGATTTTTAAATGATTGCGGTAGAAGTTGTGTAAAAAACCCTTCTAAATTATCTGGAAATGTTCCAAAATTAGCTTTTAAATATGGTGGTGTTAAAGTCCCAGAAATTACTGAAATAAGGGGGATTTTTCCTGATATGCAAGCCAATATACAATCAAGATATGAACTTGTTTGTACCAATGCTTTGATTCCATTGTCTTTGTATAATTTGATGTGATTGTTGATTAAATCAATTATTTCTTCATCGTTTTTTTTAAAAAAATATCTTGTAATATCTGGTCCACTAGCAATAGGTTTTATTCTTTTTATTTTGAATTTTTGTTCCTTTGCTATGTATTCATAATTACCGCCATGACTAAAAATTACTATTTTTCCTCCAAGTTCTTGATAACTTTTTGCAATTTTTATCAAAGGATAGGTTTCTCCGATATCAAAAAAACCTGGAAAAAAGCCGATTAATGGTTTTTTTTCTGTTTTTTTCATTTTTCAAGTAGTTGGTAGATAAAAAAGTATATAAATGATTTGTTATAATTTGTTATGTACTGGGTCTAGGTGGACGGTTGACAGTGATTTATTTCGCTGAGGAAAGTCCTCTCTCATTCTGAATCAGGATACCGTGCAAGCGGTTAAGGCGAGAGTCTTAGCAGAGGCGCAGAAACGACACAGCCCTTGGTATATGCAATGATTCATTTGTTGATGAGATCTCCTTGGGATTTGATGAAACGGCCAATCTGCTCCTGGAGCAAGCCCAAATATCGGGATCAGTTATTCAGACTGCCTGAAGGTGGGGCGCATAGACGAATGCCGTTAAAACAAAAAGAGGCTTACGGCCTAGACCCAGCACAGTGTATTTTATTTATTGAACGATAGTTTTATATATTGAACGATAGTTCTATTAATTATGTATATTAATAATATGTTCGAAAAATATATGGAATGGAAACTTCTCAAAATATTTCTGAAAAAACCAGATTGTAAATTCTACACAAAAGAAATCTCACGACAAACAGGAATTGGGGCAGGAACAGTAAATACATTCCTTCGCAACATAGAAAAAGATGATATTCTGTTAAAAGAAGTTGTCGGTAATGTTCACCTTTATAAACTCAATAATGAACTCGAACTTGTCAAATACCTAAAGATTGTACATACACTCCTTGAGTTCGAAAACCAGCATTTTATTAAGCAATTACTCAGCAGAAATAATACTACGAGCTCTATCATTTTATATGGTTCTCATGCCAATGGAGAGAACGATTCAAAAAGTGACATCGATCTCTTATTTCTTGTGAATAAAAAAAGGTCATATACGACTCTTTTACAAACGTTAGAAAAAAAAATTAACAAACAAATCTCCATTCAGCAGATGACCATCCCAGAATGGCAAACACTTAAAAGAAAAGATAAAATATTCTATGAATCGATACTTGAAAAACATATTGTATTGTATGGAAGTGAATTACCGTGAGACTTTCGGACTGTTATGAAGAAGGATTACTGAAGAAAACAAAACCATCAAGACAATATGCCTCAAAATCATTAGAAACGAGCCTTAACTATATCGAAGACGCAAAAGATAATCTCAACTTGAAAAATAGTAATCTTGTCATTTTTTGTTGTTATACTGCAATGTTTCATGCTGCAAGAGCCATCCTCTTTTGTGATGGTATAAAAGAACGAAGTCATCTCTGCGTTATCTCATACATTAAAGAAACATATCCTCAATTAAAGAGACTAGCAAATCAGCTAGATACCTATAGAAGAAACAGGCACAACACGCTTTATGCTTTGGATTTTCTTATTTCAGAAGATGAAGCAAAACAAGCAATTGAAGATGCAGAAAAATTTTATAAAAAAATCAAAGAAATGTTAGAGAAAAATATACTATGAAACCCTTAGAGATTTAGTCGCTTTTTTGCTTCTTCTAAAGAATAATGCCTACCTTTCTTGAATTCCTCTTATGATCTTTGGATTTCTTTTTTTGTTTCTTCATTAAGGGCTAGCTCATCTTCATTCATTATCTTCCGCATAAAACAAATATATTATTAATGTTCTTCTGTCTTCAAAATTCAGAATTTATTCTCATTTTCTCATGTTGCAAAGAGGCTTACGGCCTAGACCCAGCTACTTATGTCTTAACAGGTGCGATTTTTACGTTTCCTGTCTTCAAAAATATTACTTCTGGCTTGGTTAGAAGCAGTAGTTATTACTGGTAGATGTATACTCCTTCTGTCTGGCCGTAAGTTTATAGTGAGCTTATGACTTGAAAAAATCGTTTAATAAAAGTAAAAACGTCATTATTATTGAAGTTTGTTTTCAATATATATCATCATATTGACATGTTCTTTAATATTAATATCATTATTAACCGCTAGTATATGTTCCAACCCGTCTTTCTGACCCAGTCTTCCAATGAGTTTTGGAATCCTCCGAATAACCATTTCTTTCCAATCATCATTTGCCTTGATTATCTCAATAACTTTTTCCACATCACAAATATCAAGCAATACTTGTGAATCGAAATTGTTTTTGTAGTCCACAGGGAGACCTAGCTTTACTGCAGCCATATGTTCTGCAGATGGAACCTTCACCCTTACTTTACCTTCTTTCAGATGGTATGATATTTCTCTTTCCTCAAACTCAGTTAAACTAAATTCAAAGTAATGTTGAGTCTGCGATTCTTTTATTCTCGGTCCTGAGATTTCAATTCTTAACTCCACTTGTTCTATTGTTTCTCTTATCTCTTCAGGAATCTGGACATGAGGATAATATTTATGATAGAATTGGATGCCCCATTCATTCTTTCGTATATTCATTCCAATAGCTGATAGTTTTGATTCAATTTTACCCATTTCTACAGAATCTGTTACGCCATCGATATCTAACGTATAGCGACCATGTTTATCTCCAGTTAAAGCTCTGACAGCCCATCCACCTATTACAATAATATCATCTTTAATTTGTTCTAAAATTGACAATGATTGATCTTCGATATCTTTCTTTATCGGTTCAGGGAAATCTTCGAGATTCATACTCCCCTAACTCCATGTTCAATCGCTCCGATGTCGAGGTAAAGGTTCACGTTCCACTTTTTTTCGTATTTTTGCTCCCATCCAGATTTTCCATATTGTTTTTCATCCTTTAAAAAAATAATTTTTTCATATGTGATGTTATCATGAAATTTTTTAATTATTCCCTTTGGGATGAGTTGATCGTTGATATCGTTAATGATTTCAAGATAACATCCAATCAAATTTACAAGATTGTCTTCAATTGAGATTTCCAGTAGTCGTTTATAGTTGATTTTTTTAGAAGCAAGTAATTTGATGCAAATATCTTCTACTCCCTCCGGAGTTAATATTTGTTTTATAAATATTTCCTCATTTGTAAGCTGTTGTGGTACGCTTTCAAGTACTGTAATTTTTTCTTTCTTTCCTTTTACTAAAAAACCAGTTTTTTTCACCGTAAGGCTTTCGTCAATTTTGTCATACAGGATTTTTTCAATTTCGTCTGGCGTAGTAATAATCTCATCAAACGGAGATGATCCAGAAGTGTAAAATCCGTTGGTTTTATCTTTTGATTTCGTCATTGCATTTAAGATGATCCCAATTGGATGTTCATGAATTTTTTTTACGATTATCGGTTTTTTCTTTTCATATGTAACAAGACCATATCTGGAAAATTGTTGGAAGATTTTTCTCACCGTTTTTTCAGAAAGATTGGTTTCTTTTGAGAGATCCTTGACAGTATTAAATGTATCAAGTAATTTCCATATCTGTTGCGAAGTTTTTCTAAGAAGAATCTCCGGATCTACACCGTAGCTTAGGGATTTAATATAGAATTCTCGTTGTTTTTGATGAAGGTAATCCCTTGGAATATCTACTTTCATTCCCTCTTTTGTTTTGATTTTTATAAGAGTTCCTTCTTTTATCATCTCTTCAATAACATTATAGATAGAATCTTGGGAATAGGGAAGTCGTTTCACTACGGCATTAATCGATTGGGGTTTAATCGAAATCAATCCGAATACAGCTGTTTTAATATTCATAATAAACGGAAGTTATATATTGAAAAATATTTAAATGTTTCCACAATTTTTTTCCGTTTATTTATTTTTTCGACTAAAATGTTGTTACAATACCTATCGTACTCGTGAAAACTCCACTGCACATGGCCGTGAAGTGTCCCGGAGAAGATCCCTTTCCGAAAGGATGTTACTTGTAATATATAAAATCATAAGGAATATTGTTATTTATTCTTTACGTCATTTATTTACAATTTGAACTGACAATAAGAGGCTTACGACCTAGACCCAGGACTTATGTTCTAAAACAGGGTTTTCGTGCTAAAACTTATGTGTTATTGGTATCCGTTTGGTGACTGGCTTTAATTCTTGTTTTCCTTAAAGATATTCAGTTGTTTAATCGTTTTTCTAATCTATTTCCAGCACTGAGATGCCTGATTGAACTATAAACCTCCAACTTTTTTCAATTTTTCATTTTGTAAGCATATTACTGGTTTTGATTGAATCATCTTTTCAGTAAAAGGCATAATGTTATAAAGCAATTTTGTATTTATAATACCAGGATGGGATTATAAATGCACGAAGAACAATACCAAATGATTATAAAGCAACAAAAAACGCCTAGTGAAAGTTTAAGAGAAGATAAAGAATTTTGGCGGGATATTTATTCTTTTTTTAAAGCATATTCAAAAGAATTTGATGAATTATTCAATGTTGTTAAAAAAAAAGTATCTAAATAATGATTTTTAGGATTCATATTCTTTATGTTTAAGTAGGAAAGATGGGTTTTTAGGATATTTTTTTAATTAAAAAAATGTTGATAGATTGTAGTTTATATGTGGAGGAAAAAATGGCAAATGAAGATTTGTTTTTCTTTTTGAAATGGATTGAGAAATGGAAAAAACAACTCCTTAAAGTTATTAAGGATAAGAAGGATGGTAAATAATCATCTTGTAATAATTGAAATGAAATTATAGATTTGGAGAAGGAAAATTAAAGGGAGGTATTGGAATGGATAATGGCTATTATTAGTCCAACTGGAGGTTTTGGACTTGGTTTATGATTGAGTTGTTATCTTGAAAAAATATAGCTCTTGGTATTGGTATATTTGTTGTTTTTATTTCAGCTATTCTTCTGAGTAAACTATATTACTTGTGTAATATGAAAAAGAGACAAAAACTGTGCTAATGCTTGACAGAAACATTAGTTAAATTTATCTTAACAATTTATACATTCTTTTTGCATTTTCAAGCATCGCATGGTTATTATTAAAGAAAATATATACTTGATTAGGATTAGACAACATAATTCGAGCCTTTATATCTTGAAGTTCTTCGTCTGAATAATCGTGCGAATACCATCCTGTTCTCCCATGAATTCTTTCATAGATTGTTGTTTTACTCATTATAATTCTAGGCATTTTTGGAGCATCAATACTCACAAGAAGCACATTATGTTTCTTACCCCATTCAATGATTTCCTTAGTAAACATTGAGATATTTCGAAATTCAATAGCGATCTTTTTGTTTCCATATTCTTCAATGAATCCTTCACATCTATCTAGGTTTGTAAATTTCGGTGGGAGTTGAAAAAGATAATAGTGTATACAAGCTTCAAGTGGTGTAAATAGTTTCTTGAATCTCTCAAAAATAGGATATGATTCTTTATTGAGTTTTTTATAATGAGTTATTGACCTATGAACCTTGATCACCCAAGCCAGAGATAATCCTTTCTTCACCCAGGATTTAACCATATTGGGAAAAGGAAAACGATAGTAACTCATGTTTAGCTCAATAGCATTCAATCCTGATTCTTCGATGTACCAGTCCAATGAATTTCCGAGGTTCCAATGATAACTCCAACCTGATGTTCCAACATAAATTTTCGCCATACCAATATAAGAAAAGAAAGAATCCTACTTATCTTTTTTTAAATAATATTTTGACTTTAGGGACAAGATCCGGACTTTAAGGTCAAAATTAACTTTATGTGTAAAGTCAGCTTTTTATGTAAAAAATATTTTATTCGTCAAAATCCCAAATATTTTTTCACTTTTGCAAGTGAATAGATCTTCCCTACTTCAACTAGAGCACGAGCTTGGGATAATTCTTTTTTTGTTTACTTAACTCTCTGGCGCTATCTAGCAAATCCCAAATTATTTTTTCATAGATTTCTTTTTTTGAATGACTTTCTTTTTAGTAGTTCGTTCTGAAGTTTTTTACCTATTTGAATTGTTGTGTACATAGTATACTAAAGGATATAATTTTTTTTAGTATTTTGTTACTTTTTTATTTCGCTATTTTTAAAAAATTTTTCGTTTTTCTGCTAATGCAAAAAGTCTTATTATATAGATCAAGTGATAATTTTTTGTACTTTTATTGGAAATAATTAGTTTTTATCAGTACTTATGTTGTGATTTATCAACCTTGTCTCAATTTGAATTATAAAAAAGAAGATAAGACTTCAGATGTTATTAAAATATATATAAAAAAGGCTATCCAGCCGATTACAAAAAATCCTATATTTGCTGTTTCGCTTTCAGCAGGAAACCAACACCAAGATATTTGTATTTGTGAAAGTGGAGCTAAAGGTTTGAATTCCTTATATGTCATTAGATCTCCAAGTAGATGTGTCATTATTCCCATAAATCCAGCAATAAAACCGATAGAGACTAATTCAATTCCTCCAATAAAGCCAAATAATATTCCCAATATAACTGCAACTAATAATGCAAAAAAGACATTGTGTGTAAATGTTCTGTGAGCTATTTCAAAATGTATATCTATGTCAGGTATGGTGGACAAAAAAGCAGTAAATAATACAATTAATATTATTATATTATTTGGACCAAAACCAAAAGGAATTGCTATTATTGACATTAAGAGTAATGCTAAACCCCAATGACCCTTCGAGTGCATAATAATCTACTTTTTAATTTTCTCTCCTTAAAATCTATAATATTGTTTCAAAATCTAATATCAAGTTATTCATCATCGTACCTTTTAATATAATGTAGCCATCCGCAAGCAAAAGCAAAACCATAGAAGAAGATTGACATTCCAAAATTATTTACAAAATCCATCAATTTTGAAACATCTTCAGGGTCAACAGAATAGGAAATAGTTAAAAAAGCAGTTGCCCAAAAAAGGCCCATGAAGAAAAACATTTCAAATATTTTTGACTTCCTTTTAAATCTTTTTTTCAGCCACTTGATTTCTCTGTCTTTTATAACTTCTGTTATTCCGCCTATTATAATTATTGTAACACAAGCAGACAAAGCACCAATTATTATTATATAAATCGCAAACAACTCTTGTAAACTAAGAATATCTGAAAGGAAATGATAAGATATATATGATAAGATAAGAATTATTATTAGAAATACAATTAGTGGAAAATTTGGTATATTTTTACCAATCATTTGTTACTCCTCGCCACATCCCGTTTTGAATCTTCTTGGTTGATTTAAATATTTTTATTTATAACATAATTTTATTTCTAGTTCTTAATTTGATACATTAATAATGATATAACTTTCAACTGGTTTAAACCTCAAACTGATTCTTAGTAATTAAAACACAAAATATTTTTAATCCTATCCAATACAAAGTTCATTAAATATTAAATTAGGAGATATTTTGATGTCAAATAGTGATGTTATTACTTATTCTACAAGCCCCTCTGGTGAGAAATTTACAATCCCACAAATTGAGGATTATGATAAGGAATTTCAACGTATCAAACAATTTGCGATTAAAGCAAAAGAGGAAAATAAAGAAATTGTAGTAGTCATGGGTGTAGGTTTTGTTGGGGCTGTAATGGCAGCAATTATTGCTGATACCAAGAATGAAAATGGTAATTACTGCAAATTTGTAATAGGGTGTCAGAGACCTAGTTTTCGGAGTTATTGGAAAATACCTCTTTTAAATCGTGGCGAATCTCCAATTAAAGCTGAAGATCCTGAGGTTGATAAACTTATTTCAAGAGGTGTACTGGAAAATAGAACCTTAATTGCTACTTATAATAGTGACTGCTTGAAATTAGCTGATTGCGTTGTTGTTGATATACAATGTGATTTTATTAAAAAAGACCTTGGTAACATGAAGACAGGGGAGATTGATATGACAGCGCTTGAAGAGACTATAAGAATTATTGGGCAAAAAATTAAACCCCATTGTCTTGTGCTTATTGAAACTACGATTGCTCCTGGTACCACAGAGTTTGTAGCCTGGCCTATTTTAAAGAAAGCATTTGCTCAACGAAAAATACAATCTGAACCTTTACTTGCTCATAGTTTTGAAAGAGTTATGCCTGGAAAGGATTATGTGGCAAGTGTTCGTGATTTTTGGAGGGTGTGTTCTGGATGCAATACACAGGCTAAAGAACGAGTGGAAAAATTCCTTAGACAAGTCATTAACACAAAAGATTACCCTCTTACCATCATGGACCGACCAATTGAGTCAGAGACAACAAAAATAGTTGAGAACTCTTATCGAGCTTCGATTCTGGCTTTTTTAAATGAATGGAGTGTTTTTGCTGAGCGAAATGGTGTAGATTTAATTAAAGTAATCAACGCAATTAAAATCCGTCCAACACATAGTAATATTATTTTTCCTGGACCAGGTATTGGTGGTTATTGTCTACCTAAAGATGGTGCTTTAGGGTACTGGGCTTATAGACATATTCTTGGGTTTGAAGATAGCGAAAGTGTTTTCAAAATAACTCCGCAAGCAATCGATATTAACGATACAAGGGCTTTGCATGTTGCTGAACTAACGCGTGATGCTCTTCGTAATATGGGTAGATATATTGCTGGTGCTGATGTTTTATTATGTGGTGCAAGTTATCGTCAGGATGTTGGTGACACTAGATATAGTGGTAGTGAAATTGTAGTTAGAAAACTTACTGAAATGGGGGCTGAAATGCGTGTTCATGATCCCTATGTTGAACATTGGTACGAGTTTGAAAAACAAGATGTTTATCCTGCTCTAGGTCATTCTTGGTCACGGTTTTTCCGAAATCAAGATGGACTAAAAAACCTAAAAATTAGTAAAAATCTATCTGAATCTCTACATGGTGTTGAAGCAATGATTTTAGCTGTTCCTCATAAGCAATATCTCAATCTCAATCCAAGAGATATTTTTAAATGGGCTGGAAATCCCATTGCAGTTATTGATTGCTTTGGTATTCTATCAGATGATACTATTAAACAATTTTTTCAACTAGGTTGTGAAGTTAAAGCACTTGGTCGAGGTCACATACAAAGAATAAAAAAAGAAGTTAGAAAATCTTTTAAATAAATTATTGGGTTAATTCTTTTTTATATATCTCCTTCATAGACTCTAGCGGCAAAACCTGATATAAAACAAAATGAATTATTTGTAAAAGGTATATTAAAGGTAATTCCAGTAAACCAACTAAGATTAACATCAACTTGTTCAGTGACTTTTAACAGTTTAACACCGTTTAAACCCACGCTAAATACTGATCCTTGATTCATAATAACAACTCCTCGGCTCATAAGAATCCTAAACGGTATTAGATGAGTAAAAAGCATAACCAACACAAGTATTGGAGCAAGTGCGATAAATAAAATCAGACCTGCTAGGGAACTTGATGCATTTGTTACTATTTCAACTATTGCTTCCCAAATGGCTAGATCAAATGGAAAAACAATAACACCTTTACCAATGGCGTTAAAGAAGCATAAAGTGTTTGAAATATTATCTGCGTTTAAGGTTTCAAATTGTTTTAAAACACTGGGATATTGATATGATTTTATAGATTTAAAAATTGAATTTCTGGAAAAAAGTCTTTGGTATTCTTTACCAAAAAATCCTCTTTCATTAAGAATTTTTTCATAAAAGCCAATTGCAATTTCGTCGTTTTCTTCTATTGCCGTGTTAAGATGTATTAGAATTTCTTTTAATTCGTTAGCTTCTTCATAACTTAATTCAGTAAGTACAGATTCAGATTTTCCACCCAGGTATTTATTGACCTCAACAATTATATTTTGATTTTCTTTCAGATGTTTTGTGTCTATTGATCCTATAACTGGTGAAGCACCTGCTAATAAAATTAATATTGCTATACCTACGCTTAAAAAACAAATTTTTTTCTTCATTTTCAACCCCATAAAGATATCTGATGTTTTTTATTTAAATGTTTGCTATACAATATTATAATTATTTATATATATTTATAATAAATCTGTTCTCTTTTAAATAATTAAAATTATTGATTATTTAACTATAAAATAACAAAGGAATTATAGCAATTGTAAAGAATCTATTTGTTCCATGTAATAGCCATGCTCCTATTAAATTGTCAGATCTTCGGCAGATTTCAATTGTTAATATACCTTGAACCATTGTTCCGATGATAAAAATTGTTGTAAGGTATTGTGGATGAATTAAAATAAAACTAGCTAAAGATGTTATATATGCTACTTGTAGGTTGGTTTTACTCAATAGAAAAATAAATAGTATTCCACGGAAAAAAAACTCTTCTGTAAATGATTCAAAAAACATGATTGTTGCTGTAGATAGATCAAAGTCAATTTTCACACCATTAATAAGTTGTACTGCTATTGCTGCCACAAGCATTATTGGAAGGAAAAGAACAAACCACCAAATGCTTTTTTTAAGTCCCCGCTTTTTAATTCCATAGTGATTTAAATCTAAAGCAGTTTTTTTACTTTTTAATATCTGCAAACTAATTATTGGAAGTAAAACAAAGAGAAAAAATTTAACTGTAATATAAGTGTAATTTCCTAGAAAATTAGTAGTTAAAAATGGCCAATATAAAATAACAATTACAACCATTAATCCAGTTATAGATCCAATGTTTGCTAATGATTCTCTTTTAAATTTTATACAATATAAAACAGGTATTAACATTGGTATTATCATTGGCCATAAAAAAAGGTTCAATTCCATAATCTCTCTATGGGTTATTCAGTTAAACTAATTTTTTATGTCGTATTTTTCTTTTCCTCAATTATTTTTTTATAAAATTTTATAAGATCTTCATTTTGTTTATTCCAGTTCATTGGTTGTCGGGCCTGTAAATCTCCATATGTAGATGTACTCCATATTGATTTTGTTTGCGTAAGTCCTGATTCTGTGCCGTAATA
>Ga0209427_10001175_pt1 | contig 29740 bp, 35 predicted proteins | sample DeeMarSWOR136_30_FD_187465 | JGI IMG/M metagenome (GOLD analysis project Ga0209427, IMG submission 187465) | Marine sediment microbial communities from White Oak River estuary, North Carolina - WOR-1-36_30 (SPAdes) (version 2) | ecosystem: Environmental > Aquatic > Marine > Intertidal zone >...
AGTCCATTTCCGGGAGTCATTCGCTCGGGACAATAAGCCGACCAAAAATCCTCTCCACACTTCAAGCCGCTTTGCGCCTCTAAAATTGGCACTACCAGATTCTCCATAGTTTTTGGGGGCATAGTACTTTGTATGATTACGAGCTTTCCGTTTCTGAGAACCTTAGCAATCGATCCGCAAGCTTTCTTTAAGTAAGTCAGATTAGGTTTCTTATCTTTGTTTACAGGCGTTTGAACGCATACGATTATGATATCTGCTTCGCTCAGTGCCTGAAGAGCATTATCTGTTGCGTTCAAGTTTCCTTGCTTAGAGATCTTTAAAATGAGTTCATCTAGGTCTGGTTCTCTTGTGTGACTGATACCTTGAGAGACTCCATTTACGATTTCTGAATTAATATCAATGCCAACCACTTGGAACCCCGATTTCGCAAGAACAGTGGCAGTCGGCAACCCTACATAGCCGAGCCCCATGACTGCGATTTTGGCTTTTTTTCTCTTTATTTTATCAATTAGTCCTTCTTTCAACAAAGATTCTCTACAACCTTAGTATAACTTTAAAAATAGTGACGCGTTCATTCGCCTTTATTAAACGTATATCTCAGTCAGAATATGGTCGACCTTGTCCCAAGCGAGAACTTGCTGCTCAATTTCAGCAGTTCGTTTTCTTATTTTTAGTCTCAAATCTGGGTTGTTTTTTATGTAGATTAGCGTATTCAATACTTCAGAAGCTTTCGTTGAACTGCATAACAACCCACACTCTGTGGTTGTGACTATTTCTGCGATTTTTCCAAAATCGCTAGCCAAAACAGTTTTTCCGGAAGCTATGGCTTCAAAAAGTTTGTTTGGCATAGAAATTATGTTTATAGGTTCACGTTCAAGAAGGATATAGACAATGTCCGAGGCGGCATAATATAATGGCACATTTTCAGGAGAAACCCACTCAACGAATACAAAATAGCTGGAAAGGTTTTGTAGTTGTACCATTTCTTTTAGCCGCGGAAGTAAAATACCCTCTCCCACGATCATGAAGACAATATCTTTTATGCCTCTTGTCTTAAGAAGCGATGCCATTTCAACTAACAGCTCTATGTTTCTACCAGGCATCACCTCGCCGATGTAAAGTATGACAAAATTTTCTTCTAGCCCCAAAGCTCTTTTTGAGGTTTCTTGATCCAAACATCTAAACAGAGAGACCATTGGATAATTTGGGAGTATATGTACTTTTGATGCTCCTCGTTTGATAAGTATGTTTTTTTTGGTCTTATTTTCGGTGATTACATAATCTGCTTTTCTGATCAGAAGAGACTCAGCAATAGCAACGATTGTCTGAATGAACTTTGGAACATGAGAAGCTATCGCGTCAACATAGGATTCATGAGCATCATAGACTAATTTTGCTCGCTTCACCATGCTTATTGCATATCCAGCAGGTAACGTATCGAAGTCGTTTGAGTGAACATAATCTATTCGTTTAGCAATAGCCCAGAGTATGGAGATAATGTTGAATAATAGTAAACACAAAGGAAACTTGAGTAGATTGTAATTCTTGATTTTTAGGAAACGAAACTGAAAAATCTGAATGTTTGTTTCTTTTTTATATTTTGGGCATTTACCTTCTCGATCCCAACATAATATGAATACACCAAATCCATTTTTCGAAAGCGTCATTGCCTCCTTATATACGCGAGGGTCGGGCCTGTAGGCTTTTGCCAGAAGCATCAAAACATTTCCTTTGCTATTCAACTACTGCACCGCTTGTTGCGTTTCAATTGCCCGCGGGAAGGAACGAAATTTTTCTTTAATACGTGTAATATTCGTTCTCCGGACTTTCCGTCACCAAATGGATTTTTCCAGGTATTGCGTCTATCTAGCATCAATTTTACGTTATCAAGGATCATTTGAGGTTCGGTTCCTGCCAACACATTAGATCCAACATCTAAAGTCTCAGGTCTCTCTGTATTGTACCGCACAGTCACACATGGAACATGCAAAATACATGCTTCTTCTTGTACACCACCAGAATCTGTCAAAATAAGCTTGGCATTATTTTCAAGTTGGAGAAAACTCAAATAGTCCAAAGGTTCAACCAGCTTAACACCATTGGTCTTAAAGTTGAAAAAATTAAATTGCTTTTTGGCCCTTGGATGAATTGGATAAACAACAGGTAGACCATACTCTTCCTGAACCAATACTAAACCTTTCAAAATGTCTGCAAATCTTTTTTTATCGTCAACATTTTCTTGCCGATGAACGGTAGCTAAAAAATAGTCGTCATTATTAACGTCCAAATTGTCAAAAACATTAACTTTCTTTTTAGATATTTCTAGGTTTTGATAAACAGCATCCACTACGGTGTTACCGCTCACAAAAATCTTCTTTTCTAAAATCCCCTCACCAAGCAATATACTTTTAGCTTTTTCAGTAGGTGCAAACAAAAAATCAGAACAATGATCTGCCAAGATCCTGTTTATTTCTTCAGGCATCTCCCCATCATAACTTCTCAAACCAGCCTCCACATGGCCGACCCTAATAGCAAGTTTTCTGGCAACCAAAGCCCCGGCGAGAACAGTATTAGTGTCACCCTCAACCAAAACAATATCAGGAAATTCTTCACAAAGCACCTTCTCGATTCCAATCAACATCCTTCCAGTCTGCTCCGCATGAGAACCTGAACCAACATCAAGATTATATTTTGCTATCGGTAGCTCAAGTTGCTCAAAAAAGATCCTATCCATATTATAGGAATAATGTTGTCCAGTATGAACAATAAAGTAATCTAAGCCCAAACGTTCACATTCACGAATAATCGGTGAAAACTTAATAATTTCTGGTCGAGTTCCCAGAACTATTGCAATCCTCATTCTGAGTTTAATCTACTCCATTTTAAAATATCTAAAAGCATTAGTTCACAGTAAATGCAAAAAAAAGATTCATGTTATCGCTTTGTCTTCGAAGAAGCAAATCAGTTCAAAGCTGAGTAGGGGAAAACGCCAATGTTGAACAAACAATTAATGTGACCAGAAGCGTGCGCATTTGAATCCTCTAAAGCCCATGCTACTATCTTTTAACACCAAGCTTTAAGTATATTAAGGGTCCCACTATTTGCCACCAATCTTGCAACGGAGAGATTTTCGAGTATCCGCCTCTACCGTTATGTGAATAGGTCTTAGAGACTGGAACCTCCTTAGTTTTATACCCCAAAGTAAGCACCTTATAGTGAATATAATACTCCAGTTGATAACCTTCAAGCCAGCGTTGCCATATATCGATTTGTTTGTCATTGAATATTTTTATTTTATAGGCTCTAAATCCATTAGTGACATCAGTGCACCTAACATTAGTTATCAACTTCCACATCCACGGATAAATGCGAACAAAAATTTTACGCAATAAAGGCGTTCTTACCTCTTTTCCTCCTGGTAGAAATCTTGATCCTTGAACATAATCACAACCATCTTCCAATAGTGGCTCCAAGAGTCCAGGAATTTCCTTAGGATCATCCTTATTGTTACCCGCCATCACAACAACAATATCATAATTTTCGCAAATTGCGTATTCGATACCTTTTCTTATAGCGAATCCAACACCTTTCCTTTTTTTATTCACAATAAGATGGAGGGATAATTGGATATTCGCTGTAGCTTTCTTGATTTCATCCAAATCACAGTCAGTTGAACAATCTAAAACTATACATATTTCATCAACAACTTTTTCACCAAACTTGGATAGAACCTTAATAAGCTTACAAGTATCATTGTAAACAGGAATAACTGCAAGCGTCTTCATAGACTTAATATCCTTCATTTTTATCCCTGTATCTTAAGATACTTGCTGGATTTCCAGCTACTACTGCCCTATTAGGGACATCTTTTGTTACCACCGAACCCGCTCCAACCAGCGCATCTTCTCCAATAATCACTCCAGGTAGAATAACACTGTTAGCTCCTATAGAAGCTCCTCTCTTAACTAACGTTGAAAGAAGCTTCCATTCACCTTGAACTTTTGGATACTTGTCATTTGTAAATGTTACATGTGGTCCTATGTACACATTCTCTGCAATAGTTACACCTGTCGGAATAAAAACGAAGGGTCTAATCTTACAATTATCACCAACAGCAACATCTTCTTCTATGTAAACGTAAGCATCAATCTTACAATTTCTTCCAATTTCACACTTGAAGAGATTTACCTGATCATGGATAACAGTTCCCTCTCCTATTTCCACATTATTAATAACTGAATAATTCGATTTTCTCTTCATTTGTCATACACCAAGAACTAGTCATCATTTTGCTTTGTTCGATGGATTTCTTAGATGCTCAGAAAGCTTTGAGGTTCTCGCCCCAAATACACCATAGGTTTTTAGCGTTCTTTTCTTAGACGATACGCTCTATTGGGTTGCGGAGGTCAATTTTAACTGTATTACCCTTTATTATCGACTTCTTCAAGTTTTCGAGAACCAAAACGTTCATGGGTCCAACATCACCTGAATTTATAGTATTACCGTTTTCAGAAAGGTGGTCAACAAAATGCTTGAGCTCAGTCAAGATTGTGTTGTTTCTTTGCACATCAATTTTGAAACCATTTTTGTCATGATTCTCAAAAATCTCTATATTCTGATTAAGACAGTCGATTGTTGCGGAACGTTTAGATCCAATGACATCTACGCGTCTTTCTTTTCCAGGTTGAAGCCAACTCAGCTCGATATTAGTCATGATTCTTCTATCAAGTTCCATTATAGCATAGGCAGTCTCAGGGAGTGTCTCTCGTGTATAAGCTCGAGCCTTGCAAACCACTTTCGAAGGCCATATACCTAGCAGAAAATTAATAATGTCAACAGGATGAGCTCCCAAATCAAAAATTATATCTCTCTTTGGAGTAGGCAACACAAAAGCAGTCCATTGAAGCCGAAGATAATACAAGTCTCCAAAGAAATTTTCTCCGATCAACTTTCTAACTTCTCTCAAAGCGTTATTAAACCTAAAAATGTAGCCCACTTGAAGACCCAACTCTTCTTTTTTTGCCAAATCATTCAATTCAAAAGCCTGCTGAGAACTAAGCGTCATCGGCTTTTCCAACAACACATGTTTTCCAGCCATCAAAGCTTCCTTGCAAATTTCATAATGCGTCTCATTTGGAGTACAAATATGAACTGCATCAATGTTGTTCAAGTTTAGTAATTCATTGTGACCGTTCAACAACTGTTCTTTCGGAATCTGGAAAACTTCCTTGCAATATCTTAGATTCTGCTCCTGAACGTCGCATACACCCAACAAATTAACTTCAGGGTCCTCTTGGGCTAACGCTAGATACTCAGAAATCACCTTCTTGCCCCAATATCCGGCGCCAATAACGCCTACGTTAACTGAACCCTTCAACAGTTTCACTTCTCATAAATTTTATTCTCAAAAAACTCATGGATTTTCTCGCTGACGTACCTGATTTTATCCAAGGTCAAATGGAGATGCATCGGAATGCTCAAGCATGTTCTGCATAGTTCCTCACTTTTCGGATATTCTCCACCGCTAAACCCGTATAACTGTTTGTAAATGGGCTGCAAATGGATAGGCAAAACGTAATGAATGCCGCATCCTACTCCGTTTTCTTCCAACCATTTCTTCAACTTGTTACGATGCTTCAACCGTATCACGTAGAGATGATAAACCGGTTCAACCTCAGATCCTACACTTGGAGGCAAGACCAATTCATCTAGATCAGAAAGGAAACGATCGTAAAGAGCAGCGTTCTTCCTTCTCTTCTCATTCCACTCATCCAAATGTTTCAGCTGCACCCTACCAACGGCAGCATTAACCGTGTTCAACCTAGAAGTGTAACCAATCACATCATGAACATACTTAGTTACCCTTCCACAATCCCTCATCTTAGCAACTTTTTCTGCAACCTCTTCATCATCTGTGACCAACATACCCCCATCCCCAGCCACAGTCAAATTCTTAGAAGGATAGAAACTAAAACACGCTACATCCCCCAAACTTCCCACCCTCCGCCCTTTGTAGACAGCCCCATGAGCCTGACAAGCATCCTCAATCACACACAATCCATGTCGCCTAGCCGTCTCAACAATAGCATCCATATCAGAAGGATAACCATAAAGATGAACAGGAATAACCGCTTTCGTTTCCGACGTTATCTTCTGCCTCAACTGTTCAAAATCCAAGTTATACGTCTGCAACTCTACATCCGCAAAAACCGGAGTAGCCCCCGCATGAACAACAGCATTAGCCGTCGCAACAAAAGACGCCGGCGAAGTGACAACCCGATGCCCACGCTTAACGCCTAAAGCAACTAAAGCCAAGTGCAAAGCCGCAGTTCCAGAATTCGTAGAAACACCATAATCCATCTTACAATACCGAGCAAAATCTTCCTCAAACTTGAAAACACTTTCTCCCAATACAAAGCGTTCACTGCAAAGCGCATCAATCGCAGCTTTTTTCATCTCGTCATTGAAAATCGGAGACGCCAAAAAAACCTTCATCTTCGAAACCTTCTGAGTATGAGGGAAAGCACGCAAACACATCAACCGTTCTTTCTGTCTTATTTAAAGACTTTAGGAAAAAAATTCTATAACAATACCCCAAATTTTCTAGAACACAAAACAACAAACACCAAACATGTTTATATTCAAATAGATGGGTATATAAGAGGTCTACAAAAATTCTTTACCAACTAAGCTGTCATGTTAAGCCAGATACCAACAAAACGATCATCAAACCGAAGACTATCTAACTCAACATCATAACGCCACAACTCAAAAAACAACTGAAAAAAATATCCACCATCCTCAGAATCCCAAACTGCAGAAACATCAACAGGAAAGCTCACACCATTAATCGTAACATCACCCACAAACAAAACATCACCTTCAACAATCACATCCTCAAACAAAAAAGTCACAGGCGCCTTCCAAACCTCCCCATCACTAACAAAAAACCTAAACTCAAAAAGCGGATCCAAAGAACTCGGCTCAGAACTATCAATATCTGGAAGATTCTGAGTGCTATTACGAAACTTCACATAAATCATGTAATATTCAGAACCGCCCAGATGATTACCCACCCCAACAAAAACACTATACACCTCACCAGCCCGAACATTAAAGGGATAACCCTCAGCCATATGAGTTGGACCCAACAACCAAAACTCAGAAAACCTTTCCGAACCACCCTGAGGCACAACCACACCAAGCACAGGAGAGGCAGCAACCAAAGCCAACACCAACGTCACCACAATAAACAACGTACGATACTCCTCAAGATTCACCAGAAACCACCTCCGGCCTCAACCCCAAAACCCTCTTATGATAACGCCGCCTAAAAACACGCCAAACAACAAAACCCAAAAAAACAACAACAATCACACCACCAACAGACCAGATCATCCTCACAAGAACATCCAACACCCACAACCCATGCGCCTTACTCTTCAACCCAAAAGCCTCACCCCTCATATCCCCCACAACCTCACTACAAAGACCAGCAAAACGAGTAGCATTCTCATAAACCCCTAAACGATACCAAACATACGCCTCAGCCAAATATTGATCAGCAACATTCAACCTAACAAACAAACCAGAAACATTCGCCCCAGCCTCCTCCGCCTCCAAAACAGCACCATAAGCAGAACCCAAAACCTCCTCAGCCTCGGCGATGTCTAAAGCAGCCACATCCTCATCCACCGCACTAACCCACCTAATAGAAACCGAAAGCAACAAAAACAAAAAAACCGAAAACACAAAAAACTTCGAACATAAACCCATAACATCCCACTCCCTTCAGATCTACATACTCTATTCTGTCTTCGAAGCGCTCTGCTTAGCGTTACCTGCACCGTTTTTAGGGCACATCTCCTTTAAAGCTGCCATCTCATTTTCAATATGATTCAGTTGCTTCTCAACACTCTCATGAAATCTAGAGTATTTACCAAATCTTGCCAAAAACTTCTCTCCCTTCTTAGTGAGCATATAAGAATTATCATCACCACAAGTCACCAACCCAGCGTCCATCACATCATTTAGGTATCGAATTAAGAGCTTATAACTCAAATAAGCCTGATACATAATCTGAGTCTTCTTAACTCCCTTGTTACCATTAATCACAGAGAGAATATCCTCTAAAATTTTCAACCTACTCCTATGCTTGCCCATCTTATTCACACCAAAAAAATAAAAACCTGCACAACTTTTGACGAAAGAACCAACTAAATGCTTACTTCTCAATTACCCAAAAATCTCATCCACTACCAAATCCCTCCTGATTGGAGCGGATCAGAATCACACAGTGAACCAAATTCTAGGCAGAACTGTATAATAATCCGCCATTATATAAACCCTAAAGGTTTGATTTTCTAGACTCAAAACACAGAACTTAAACATAGAAAAATCCAACCAAAATTCTAGAAAAGAACCTCATATTTGGATCCAAATAACAGCAGGATGTTGAAAACTAGAGGGGGTAGGGCCTTGCGGACTGAAACAAAAAATAGGCAATCACAAACAAGCATCCCCTACCTCGCAGGGAAAAACCCCTTTAAATAGAATTCTACAGTCACCTTCATAGATTACAGCAGATTATTCGCACCGAACCTCGAAAGCTCTATACACATTCAGAAGTCGCCTCCTTCAAGGATTTCGGCAGCAATTTTGAGGCAGACTCTGCAGAATGGCTTTAAACCGCTAACGATGACGAGGATGTCCGTTTTTCCGCATCTGGGACACTTTCCGAAGGTGACGGTTACCTCTGCTCTATTATCCATGTCCTTTATCCCCTACATATCCTACATGTAGTGGATGCCTTTAAAAAACTAACCCCCAGCATGAAAGCATGGTGATGAAAATGCGCAAGGTAGTAGGCTCCAGCAAGATCACAAGAAAATTTCAGTTAACCATTCCAAGCGACGTTAGGAAAAGACACAACTTCAAGATGGGCGACCTAATCTTATTCGTAGAAGAAGACGGAAAGCTGACGCTTTCCAAGAGCGAAATATAAAAAAGGGAATCTGGGGGAGAACAAGAAATCTTTAATGAAGTTAGAAACCCCTTTTTGAAGAAAAAGATGAACGTCCAAAAACAAAGGCAAGAAAGAGGCAGACTATCGAAACCTTGAAAACGGCTTAGCATGCATATCTATTACACATGCTAGCAAGACTATAATAGCTCGGATAGCACCCTTTCGATTTCGCCTGTACTTACCCCAATTACCTCAGATACCCTGCCGATTTCTTCCACTTTGAAGCTGTGCACTGTTTTTCTTGCTTTCAGTTTCGGATAAATGGAAAAGAGACTGGCTTTGAGCTGGGCAATTTTGACGTTTGAGAACCAGAGGAGGGAAAAAATGTCAGATATGTCCTTGATCCTCTTGTGTTCCTTATCACGGTTGATCACAGAGTTGAGCTTCATTGCCAAAAGCACATGTGGTCTCGGCAACAAGACATTCCTGTCAAAGAGCTTGGCTGTGATGTAGAGCCTATCCGAAAAAACAAGTGATAGGAGAGGCTCGTCGATAGGGATGAAACCAAACAACTGCTTAATTTTTGGATGAATGTAGTCGACCACCGGGTCCACGTAGAGCTGAAAGATTTGATGCAGCGGAAGTTTGGCTGCCTCCTTCGTAGTCAGTTCTCTTCCTGTCTCCAACTCGAAATCTTTGGCCAGCCGGAAGCTAACCGGCCAAAACCCCATGTGTTCAATAAGGCTTATGGCAGCAGAAAAATCTGACTTCTTTAGCTGTTCTTCGGACCAGCCTTTACCTATGTGAAAGCCAATGTCGATGTCTCTGGACCCGATGTACTTCCTGCCGGTAGCTTTCTCGAATTTTTCATTAACGATGTTGTAGATTGCCCAGCCTCCAAGAAGACAGACATCACCTCTGATCTGTTTGAAGACTTTTTCCAGATACTTCTCCGAAATCTGTATCTCATTTGGTTCGTAAAGCATCTTCTGCCACCTTTTCCAGAAGTTTCTCCGCCGCTTCCACGCAGACGCTTCCCTCTTCGAACAGATCAACTATGAGCTGGGGAAGAGATACGATCTTGAGCCCGCGTCGTTCAAAAGAATGGTAGAACACGTGGTCGTCTGCCTGAAGCAACCTTACATTGCCCTTTCCTACAAGTCCGTCCATGGTGATGAGCGCATGCCACTGGTCGGCGTCCTTTTTCTTGATGTAGAGGTCGGTGCGGGAAGGAAAAAGGTAGTGCTGAACCAAGTTTTCTGCCTGATACGTTGTGAGTGCATACTGCAACCTCCTTCTGTTAAGCAATCCGAGGGGATCTTTATGCATGTACTCCTTTTTGTCGGGTTTTGTTTTCACCTCCTGCCAGTAGCCTATAAGACCTCTGTAGTCTGTAACTCTTGTTCGGTTCACCAGTCCCATTGCTTCGAGCTTGCCCAAGAGCTCGTGGACCCAGGGATAAGAGCATTTGGCCTTCTTGGCTACACTGTACTTGGTTAGGGTGCCTTGCGGCTCATTCAGAAGTACTCTTATTATGTGCTCACGAAGCGTTCCTCTCTTTTTCATGATATTCACCCTGAATATATCTGTAAGTCATATAAGCCCTTCGAGTTACCGATATATAGGTAACTCATTCCATTTAAATAGCTTACCGATATATGCGTTTCCAGAAAATCCGCAATCGCAATTCTCAACATATACACATCTTTATGTAACAACCACGAGAACTTCTAAAAGATGATAACTAACCCTCTCCATTAAAGAAAGATGACGTATATAAAATATTCAATATTATCATGTCAAGTTTCCAACGTTACACTTGTATAGGTCTGCTGGGTACGCTTTTACGCCTCTGTGAAAGCGAGAATGATTAAACCAGTCTCTATACGCGCCTATTTTGCCATTGAGCCATTCAGGAAACTTGCGCAGATGATTAACGAACTCTCGGTTAAGGTTTTGAATGCACCGTTCAACCTTGCCTTTGTCCTGCGGATAAGAAGGATGAGCAAAATGCGCCTCAACACCATGTTGTCTGCACCATCTCTTCCACTGTTCTTTGAACTGGGAACCATGGTCAGAAAGAATGGCCTTCGGAAGCCTGTTCTGCTTCTCCAACACCGCTACTGTTTCAGCCGTCGTCAACTCATGGTCAAACTGCTATAATCGTCGATGCAAACCAAAAACCAGTACTTCTTGCCCTGAACGCTGAATGGGCCTTTGAAGTCAATCTGCCACAGCGCGTCAGGTTTCTCGGCTCTGAAGACTTTCCAGCGCTTAAACTCTCGCTGATAGCCGTTTTGATTATTCCTTGCGAGAACCTTGTTTATGGTTTCTCTTGAGAGCACTACTCCTTGAACGCAATTTATTGATTCCAAGATGAAAGGCGGCAGGCAGTAGAGACCTTGTTGTATGCGTGCGATTCCCCATTTAAAAGTGGTTCTCAGCTTGAGAATGGACAGTTCAACTTCAGCTGTGACTTTGCTTTCTTTGGGCTGTCTGGGCTTGTCTTTGAATGTTTCTTTCCCTCGATGCTTGCCTCTTCTTAGCCACCTGTACACTGTTTGCCTAGTAGTGCCGAAGAATTCTGCGATATGGGTGACTGTTAAGTCTTTCTTGGCAAGCTTTCTGAAGGCTCCCCTAATGTCAGGAAATAGCCTCACACCATCACCAGACAACCAGTTATACCTGCACTAAAGATAAGAGTGTAACGTTAGAAACTTGACTTGACAAATATGTCACTTCTTAACCTATTCCTACCGGAACTGAAATGCGGTCATCTCAACCACAAACCACCAACCCGGCGTCCATCACATCCTTCAGGTACCTAACCAACAGCTTATCCTATGCCTACCCATCTCAACCACACCAAAAAATCCAGAACAAACCCTCCTATTAGGATCCAAATAAAGGTAGAATGTTGAAAACTAGAGGGGGTAGGTCTGCACAGGTTGAAACAAAAAAATAAACAATTACAAAGAGGCGCCCCCCACCTCGCAAGGAAAGACCTCTCAAAACAGAACTCTACGCTCAATCTATATAGTTCACAGCATTTTTAACCTCAAAAGCACATAAAATATTGAGGAGAAGACCAATAATATGGCAAAAAGCAAGACAGTCACCCTTCGCCCCGAAGCAGTTGACGTGGAATATGATAAAAAAGCCGACGTGCTCTACATATCATTTAACTCAGACACCATAGCCAACGACTCAGAATTAACCAACAATGACGTAGTCATCCGATACAAGAACACAAAGATAATCGGACTAACAGTACTGCACTTTTCGGAGAGACATAAACAGAAAGGAAAGTCATTATCCAAAAGCTGAAACCGTGAACAATCCCAATCCTTCTTTCAGAAACCTTGAAACTCCATGACAGCACAACCTAAGAAACTGTCAGGTTCAACCACACCCCAACAAAACAGTCAAGAACCAAAACCAGAGACACCACACCAAAACGCCAAAAAGCACAAAAAAGCACAAAAAACAACAAAAAACATCCAATTTTCATCCACAAACCACCAAAACCACCCCACAAACCACAACAAAAAAAGAACTAACAGCCAATCACCCTTCCAGCTCCAAGCTCTGCAACAATCTCCCCTCCGTCCATAACCAATCGCCCATTAACAAAAGTCTTCACCGGCTTGCCTTTAACCTGCATCCCATCAAAAGGAGAATATTTGGCTTTCGAAAAGAAAACTGAAGAATCAATCTCATATTCTCGTTTCATATCCACAACCACAAGATCAGCCCAATTTCCCTCCTCCAAAAATCCCCTCTTACTCAGATGAAAGATCTTCGCCGGCTCTTCAGCGGTCAGTCTCACAAGCTCCGCCAATGACAAGCGACCCTCGTTCACCCGAGTCAAAAGAAGTGAAAGAGTTGTTTCAAGTCCAGGTACACCCGGTTTCGCTTCCCAAACAGAATCAACATTCTTCTCCTCAAAGGCGTGGGGAGCATGATCTGAAGCTATCACGTCGATGAAACCGCGCTTAAGGGCACTCCACAAAGCGGAAACATCCTCTCGTGTTCGCAAGGGAGGATCAGTAAGAGCAAAAAATCCAGAACGTCTATACTGTTCAGAAGACAAAAGTAGATTATGTGGAGTAACCTCACACGTCACAGGTAAACCTGCCTTCTTTGCCATTAGAACGGCATTCAATCCCAACGCTGAGCTTACGTGACAGAAGTGAACTTGAACACCAAATTTCTTTACGAGCTGAACAATACGCTGTATTGACTGAACCTCAGCTTCAGGAGGATGAGCCTGTACATAAGCTCCAATATCGCTCCGTCCCGCCGTTTCCATTTCGCTTCTCCGCTCCTCAAGGATTTTACGGTCTTCAGCATGCACCGCAACAGGAACCCCTTTCTCCGCAGCCTCGCTAAATGCCGCAAATAGCATTTCGTCATCGTCAACGTCGATTCCCCCAATCCTATTTAACAGATAGACCTTGAATCCCACCGCTCCTGCTTTAACTACTTCAGCTATTTCTTCCAGTCTCTTGGGAAAAGCCGAGTTGAAAGCGACATTAATTAACACTCGCTTTTCGGCTAGCTTCATCCGTTCTTTAAGGGAAAAAGAGTCCACAGTAACAGGTTTGTTGTTAGGCATATCAACAACCAATGTTACACCTCCAGCTGCTGCGGCAGCTGTTCCTGTAAAGAAGTCCTCTTTGTAAGCTAGCTGCTGGTCTCGCAGATGTACGTGACAATCGATGAGACCTGGAAGCGTTATATGTCCTTTCAAATTTATTTTTGTCGAGGCTGGAGGGAGGTTTGTATCCTTAGCTATTTTGACTATTTTTCCCTCATCGATGGCAATGCCTGCTTCAACCATTGTTCCTCGGATATAGATTTTGGCATTATTGAGGACTGTGTCGACTGGCAAGCATCCACACCTTTCAGGGAACTATCCACCAAACCCATTTATACATTCATCATGCGACGAGCTTGAAGAAATCTCGTTCGGTTATCATTCCTACCAATTTCTCGTTTTCTAACACGGGCAGGGTACCAACGCCTTTCTCTAACATGATCTTCGCAGCCTCACCGGCGTCAACATTGCGTTCAACCATCACAACTTCTCCAGTAGCCGTTTCGATAGCGGGTGTCTGCAAGATCTGATCGATGGCTCCTGAACGCAGCCTCTGAAAGACCTTGCCGGAACCAAAGAAACGCAGGATATCTGTAACAGTGACTACACTAACGACTTTACCTTCGGAAACGACAGGTAACCGCCTGAAGCCATTTTTGACCATCAACCTTTCAGCATCCAGAATGGAAGTTGCCGGCGTGGCTACAACAACCTTCTTGGACATCAAATCCGAAACCTTTGTTCCGCTCACTATCCCCCTGAAAATCATGATTATATCCCGTTCTGTCACTATTCCCCGGAGCCGAGTTTCTTTATCAACAATGGGCAAGCATCCGACGTTACGTTTCACCATGAGGTCTATTGCGTCATTGACTTTGGCAGAGGACGAAACAGAAACCACATCAGAGGTCATAATATGCCTGACCGGCTCGTTTATTGCCTTAAAGAAGTTGCCGGCGTGTTCTCTTTTGATTATCTGAAACTTTTCACCTCCACCAAGATAATCTATAAGATCGTAAGCAGTTACTATACCTCGAAGCCTTTTGGTTCCAGGGTCAACGACGGGTATCCTGCGGAAGCCTTGCTCGACCATAAGCTGAATCCCGTCGTATACAGGTGTAGTGATTGCCATACTAACAACAGAGGTTTTAGTGATCGTCATTATTTCTCCATCCCTCTTTTTAGAAGGATGCGTCTTAAAGTCGAGAGTACCTTTTTCTCTTAGTGTGCGCCGAAAGCTTTCTCGTCTTCCCCCATCACTTTTAGTCAAACTGGGACCTCCATCAATCTAAAGAATGGAAATAACTACAGCTACTGAGGGAAACTTTGGTCCATTACATCCTGAACGAGCAAGAGGTATAACCTCAATACCCACCTCTAGAGTTCCATCTGGCACTCTTCACAGAGATATGTTCCTTCAACTTCAGCGAGGTTGTCAGACCAGCTTCCGCACCGTTCACAGTATCCTGCTAAAGGAGCGGACTCTGAAGGCTCTTCCTCCACTTCTGTTTCTCGCTCTATGCGGGCTTTTTCTTGCATATTTTCGAGAAGCTCAGGTGTTATAGCTAAAATGTCCTTGCTGGAGATTATCCCCACAAGATTTCCTTTGTACATGACACCAAACCTTCGGACATCAAGTTTACTCATTCGCCTTGCCGTTTCAGTCAGTACCTCATCTGGATCTACGGTAATCAGCGGCGTTGACATGACTTCCTTAGCGGTTAATTTGCTTGGACGAATGTTCTTAGCTAAAACGCGTCTCACAAGATCGCTTTCGGTTATGATGCCGAGAGCCTTTCCATCTTTGCTAGTTACGATGATGCAACCCAGTTTATCATTGCTCATCAGTTGAGCCGTTTTGTCAACGGGGGCGTCCTCTGGGACGGTGACTGCGGGACTGGACATGACGTCCTTAACTAGCATTCGAGTTCTTAATCCTATTTCAGCCATGATCCATCAACCTCAATATGACATGATTTGAAAGGACTATTAAATTCTTGCTGAGTTTAACGAGAGGAATAGCCCTCGCAAAATCCCTTTTATTCAACATTTTTAAAGGTTTCCCTCTTCCAGAAATCCGTAACATTTGATCACTTGCACACAGTTTTGCGCGTGCAATTACCATTCAAGTGTGCCTCTATAATAGCTCAAAGCGGGGCATCCAACACATTTTTCATCCTGAAATGATGGACAGCCTTTACACTGGACGCCACATGGGGTGATACCACCTTTCTCTTTTAAGGCATCTGCTTTCAACGGTAAGAAAGGGTAGTGGTGGACTCTTCCTATGAGATAGAACTCGGATCTTCGTATTCCTTCGCCGCTCCTCAACGCGCACTTTTCCATGGATTCGCTCTCAAGAGTGGCTTGATTCTCGGCCATCACTAAGGCGATGAGATTATAACCGCCCATAGTTGTGAAGAAGTTGATGACTCGGGGACATTTACTGTATCGATCAATGATATTCCTCATGGTTTCTGCACTTTCAATCTCGAGTAGAATCAATGCTAGACGCAGGTCTAGGGCATCCGTGTTTACGAGGGCTGAGATGTGAATAAGATTTTTTTTAAGCAGTTTCTCAATCCTTTTCTTTGCGCCCAGACTTGTAAAACCAATTGCTTCCCCTAATTCCTTGAATGTTTTTCTTCCATCCGATCGGAGTTGCATGATTAGTTTCCAGTCAATCTTGTCCATTTTTGGTCATTAGTTATTTTACTAAACGAAACGTTTATTAAATGTTTTGTTTTGTAAACAAGACGATCCCCAATAATTTAATGAGTGATAAATATGGAGAAACATATTGCCACTGAGAAAAGAATTGCGAAGTTCACTAAAAAGGAACAGAAGCTCAAAAGGAACATGAGCCACATCAAACATAAGATTGCTGTAATCAGCGGAAAGGGAGGCGTGGGCAAAAGCACAGTAGCAGCAAATCTGGCAATAGCTTTTTCATTGCATGGTTACAAGGACCGTGTTGGAATTCTAGACATCGACATACATGGACCTTGTATACCAAAACTGCTTGGCGTGAAGGGAAAGAATTGTCAGGTTTCGCCTCTAGGCGCTTTACCCGTAATCGGTCCCATGGGAATCAAAGTGGTATCCATGGATTTCCTCGTAAAAAGCCAAGAAACCCCAGTTATTTGGCGTGGTCCATTAAAGATGCAAGTGATTAGGCAATTTCTGTCAGACTTCATGTGGGGTGAACTTGATTTTCTTTTCATCGACGCCCCTCCTGGCACTGGCGACGAGCCTCTAAGCGTCATGCAGTTCATCCCTGAGATGGACGGCACGATCATAGTCACCATACCCTCAGAGGTTTCTGGGGACGTAGTAAAAAAAGCAGTGAATTTCTCCAAAAAAATGGGAATCCCTGTGATAGGCATAATAGAAAATATGAGTGGCTTCATCTGTCCAAACTGTGGTGAGAAAATCAACATCCTTGGGGCTGGAGGAGGAAAAAGACTAGCGGAAGACTTGAATGTCCCATTTCTAGGGCAAATCCCGATAGATCCAAAGATATGCGAAGAAGCGGATAAGGGCGTGCCCTTTGTAACGGGACATGTGGACTCACCAGCCGCCAAAGCCTTCAAAGAGATTGTGAAGAAGGTGGAGGACTTTTTGAATACAGAAAAACGGAGCGAAACTCCACACAAAAACGAATCAAAGTGAAACAGGAGGGAAATGATCAAAAATGAAGATATGTGTTTCAGCATTTTCAGGCAGTCTGGATGCTGAGGTGGATTCAAGATTTGGCAGATGTCCATATTTTGTAATAGTTGATTCTGAGACTATGGAGTTTAACGCCATTTCAAATGATTCTGCTAATGCAGCACATGGAGCTGGAATTCAAGCCGCTCAGACAGTGGCAAACATGGGTGTCAAAGTGGTTATAACAGGAAACGTTGGACCCAACGCATTTAATGTCCTATCAGCTGCAGGAATAAAGATTGTAACAGGTGTTTCTGGTAGTGTTAGAGAGATTGTTGAGAAATACAAGAAGGGTCAATTGCAAGAGATAGGAAATCCAACTGTTGGTGGACATTTCGGAATGGGAAGAGGACTTGGCAGAGGACGATAGAACATTGTACATCAAATATTCAGGGTTGGAACTTGAAAGAAGCTTGAGGAATTCTAAAGGATTTCAAAGAAAAAGGAGGTGGGAAGGAAGTGAATGTGAGAATTGTGGTTCCGGTTTCGGATGATAGAGGTATCGATGCTCAGCTTTCGCAGCATTTCGGAAGAGCGCCTTTCTACGCTATCATTGAGTTAGATGAGGAAGGTCATCTGATAGGACAAGGGACGATATCTAACACGAGTGAACATTTTGGCGGTGTAGGTCATCCACCTGACCGAATTCTACAATTGAAACCAAAAGCACTAATCACCTATGGATTAGGCCCAAAAGCCTTAAGAATCTTCCAAAATGCTGGGGTTGCCGTGTTAAGAACTGAAGCAAAAACTGTCAGAGAGGTCGTTAGAGCGTACAACAACAATGAGCTTCAAGAGCTAACACAGGGCTGTCATCATGCTCATCACCACTAGAAAAGCTGTATAGCAAACAGGTAATTCCTAAAAAGAAGAGAAAGCTAATGATTATAACGGTTGCCAGTGGAAAAGGTGGCACAGGAAAAACAACTGTTGCCGTCAACATGGCATTGTCCCTAGAAAACGTGCAACTGCTTGACTGTGATGTTGAAGAACCGAACTCCCACATTTTATTACAGCCTAAAATCAATGAAGCAGAACCAGTATACAGCAAGGTTCCTGTGGTTTCAGAGGAGCTATGTGATTACTGCGGAAAATGTTCCAAGTTCTGTGCTTACAACGCCCTGTTTGTGGCACCAAAAACGGTAATGGTCTTTCCCGAATTATGTCACAGCTGCGGCGGCTGTGCACTTGTATGTCCTAAGAATGCAATAACCGAAAAGGAGAGGCAGATAGGTGTCATCAAAAAGGGAGAAGCGAGGGGTGTTGAGATAGTTTACGGGGAACTCAACGTGGGAGAAGCCATGGCTGTCCCGCTCATAAGGGCAGTCAAAAACCAAATGAAAAGCAACAAAAGCATTGTGATAGATGCACCACCTGGAACAGCCTGTTCTTTGGTCGCATCAGTCCACAAAACTGACTACTGTATCCTTGTGACAGAGCCAACTCCCTTTGGTTTGCACGATCTAAAGATAACCGTTCAGGTCTTGAAGGACCTTGGAATTCCCATGGGCGTCATAATAAATCGTGCAGGACTCGGCGACAAGAAAGTCTACGAATATTGCGAAAAAGAGAGCATTCCTCTGTTGATGGAGATTCCGTTTAGCAAGAAAATCGCAGAACTCTATTCCCGCGGAGTCCCATTCGTGGCGGAGATGCCGGAGTGGAAAGATAAGTTTCTGGAAATTCTGGATAATATAAAGAGGTGAAGATGATGGCGAAAGAGATTACAGTGTTAAGTGGAAAGGGCGGAACAGGGAAAACAAGTGTGACTGCATCTCTTGCAGTATTAAGCAAAAAGACTGTGTTAACTGACTGCGATGTAGACGCACCAGATCTTCACCTGTTATTAAAACCTGAGGTGCTGGAGACACAGGAATTTAAAGCCTCCAGAGTTGCCGTGATAGATGAAGAACTGTGTGTCCAATGTGGAAAATGCGAAGAACATTGCCGATTCGGCGCCATAGAGAAACTTATTATCGATCCTATTCTCTGTGAGGGCTGCGGCGTCTGTGCATACATTTGCCCAGTAGCTGCAATAGAGCTTGAAAAAAGAGTTTCTGGGTACGCCTTCATCTCAAAGACCAAGTATGGTCCCATGTCCCATGCCCTATTGAATCCGGGAGAGGAAAACTCAGGTAAACTTGTGACACTGGTAAGACAGAACGCTAAAAAGGTCGCTGAAAAAGAAAACTGCGAGTTGATCATTAATGATGGACCACCTGGAATCGGCTGTCCTGTGATAGCGTCTGTGGGTGGAGTTTACATGGGACTAATAGTTGTGGAGCCAACATTGTCGGGCATCCATGATATGGAGCGTGCCTTAGGTTTGCTAAATCACTTCAAGATTCCTTCCTTTGTTTGCGTAAATAAGTATGATTTAAACGAAGAAAACACATCTAGAATAGTCGAATTTTGTGGGTCCAACGGCGTGGAGGTTGTTGGAAAGATCCCTTTTGACCCGATTGTAACGGAAGCCATGGTTGCGGGAAAACCTATAGTGGAATATTCGCCAGAAAGCAGGGTCTCAAAGGCTATTGCAGAGCTGTGGAAACAAACCTTAAAACATCTATAGAAACAATTTGTTGCAAAACGGCACTGTGCTCATCTAGCGTCTATACTGTGTCTAGCTCGTAGCGTCCAGAGTTCCTTGGAACAACCTCTTCACAGAAACTATACTCTATTTTTGTGTTTTTGTCGGAGAGAGAACTAGTTGTTCTTTGGTTATGTTAACCTCTGTAATTGTGTGATCCTTGAACTCCATTGTCTTTCCTAGGACATCTTTGACAACCACTCTATTTTCAATAGATTTTGCATAGATCACATTTTCAAACGCTACTTCTTTTTCTACGATTACCTTAAGTTCACACATTTCTTCTCTGCATTAAGATTAGCTGCCCACGCTTATATCTTGTTGGCGCGCCCATCTGAGAAGCCTTTTCACATAGTTCACAATGCGAAGCCACTGGTAGGGAACGTCTGCAGGCAAATCTAATGTTTAATCTGCTCTTTTTCGATCCTCTTTAGATTTTCAATTCGATTTCGCAATTCTTTTCTCTGCTCAAAAAGTTCAAGCAGCTCATTTAAGTTGTCAGAGATCATTTCTAGAAGATGATCTGCCTCTTCTCCCTCTTCTTCTTTTTCGCGAAGCAATTTCGCTTTCTTAACTAGTTCGTTTAGAACACAGATTATTTTCCCTTGCAGAATGGCTAAGGTTTTTACAGTCATGTGCAATTTCAAGTCGACAGAATCATTTTTCGTTGACATTGAAAGTCAACAATAACTATCCACTTCTCGTCTTAAGTTAGTTTCGTGAGTTCAGACATGAAGAAACACATGTTTTCCATTTCCTAAGGTCCCAAAAAAATACAGGATTGGGGTTGTTTTTCTTTTTGTGGGTATCCGCTTTCAGATGGAAAATCAAAAGAAGAAGTGAACAGCAAAACTTCTTTGAAAGGATGGAGAGTAACTGATTTGAAGGAAATGGAAACAGTAGCTTTTGGGCCTGTCCCTTCAAGGAGATTAGGTCGAAGCCTTGGAATAAATAATATTCCACCAAAATTTTGTCCATATTCTTGTGTTTACTGTCAGTTAGGCAAAACCATAGATTTGACGATAGCAAGGAGATCGTTCTACAAGACAAAAGAGATTTTCAAACAAGTCAAAAGGAAAGTTAACGAAACAATCCCAAGAAATGAGGTGATTGATTATCTAACTTTCGTCGCAGACGGAGAACCAACTTTAGATATTAATTTAGGCAATGAGATTTCTCTTCTGAAACAGATTGGAATTCCAATAGCGGTCATAACTAATTCCTCCCTGATTTGGCAGAACGACACAAAGGAAGATTTACTGGAAGCAGATTTCGTTTCTTTCAAGATTGACACTGTCAACGAAAAAATATGGAAGAGAATAAACAGACCCCACAAAGACCTGAGGTTAAACACGGTTTTGGAAGGCATAAGCGATTTTGCAAACGAGTTCAGGGGCACAATTATCAGCGAAACAATGCTTATTGATGGCATAAAATATGGTGACGAATTTGAAAAGATAGCGGAATTCTTGAAACACCTAAAAAGGCTTGATAAAGCATACATTGCCATTCCAACAAGACCGCCAACAGAAAGATGGGTCACACCTGCAAAAGAAGAAACAGTAAATGAAGCTTTTCAAATCTTTGCCGAAAAATTAGGCGCCAACAAGCTGGAATATTTGATAGGTTATGAGGGCAACGCCTTCAGTTTCACAGGAAGAGTTGAAGAAGATCTGCTGAGCATAACTTCGGTGCATCCCATGCGAAAAGAGGCAGTTAAGGAGTTTTTAAAGAAGACAGATGCAAGCTGGTCAATTATTGAAAAACTTTTGCTGGAGGACAAACTTGTGGAGCTTGAATATGCAGGAAAAGTATATTATATGCGGAAGTTACCAAGCAGAAATTTTGTTTACTGAGTGACTGTGAGGGGTCTTCCTTCAGTTAGGGCTTGGGCAATCTTTCGTCTTGCACTTTGAAGAAGTCTCCAAATTGTTCCTCTTGAGATGCCCATTTTTGTGCCTGCCTGTTCCTGAGATAAGCCTTCAAGGTCCACTAGTCTTAGAGCTTCGACTTCTGCTGGTTCGATTGAAATAGGGCTGTCGGTTGTTTTTGGTTCTGGGATTAATTTTTCTACTTTTGAGGGGTTTGGTATGATGACTGGTTTGGGAAATCTTCCTCTTCTTCCTCGTCTGCATCGTCTTCGCGACATTGTGATCAGCTAATTTATTGGGTCTTAACTCTTATATGTTGATCTAGTTGTGCCGTAACTCTTATATATTTCTGTGCATATTCTAATAAATGTAAATTGTGCATAAACACAAAAATAGAGGTGAAAGAACCATGCCAAGAGGAGATAGAACAGGACCTTGGGGCGCTGGACCCATGACTGGAAGAGCAGCAGGATACTGCACAGGTTACTCTGTTCCCGGATTCATGAACCCAATAGGCGGATATGGAAGGGGATGGGGCAGAGGACGTGGCAGAGGCTTCGGCAGAGGTTGGGGTAGAGGCTTTGGCAGAGGCGTATATGTTTACCCACCACCTGCAGCAGGTCAACCCATTTACCCACAGGCATACCCACCAGTAGCACAACCACAGTCTCCAGAGCAAGAAATTGCAGCTTTGGAAAACTATCAAAAAAATCTGGAAGCAGAGAAAGCAGACCTTGAACAAGAAATGGGCGGCGTCAAAGCTAGAATCGAAGAATTAAAAGCAAAACTCAAAAAGTGAAGAAACAGCAAACAGGATCGTGAACACTGCATCGATTAGGGAATTTAATCAGGGGGAGGTGAAATTTTTTTGGGAAAGCTCAAGATAGCCGTTGCAACGAATGAAAAGAACGGTTTGAGAGACATTGTATCAAACGTTTTTGGTAGAGCTAAAACTTTTACTATCGTAGATGCCGAAGATGAAAAGATAATGGGTGTAACCATACTGGAGAACTCTGCAGCATCATACCACCATGGAGCTGGACCCATCGCAGTTAAAATGTTGGTGGACGAAGGCGTTGAAGTGGTAATTGCTAATAAACTTGGCATTGGCGCGTCTGAACTGTTAAAGCAGCATAACATAACCATTATACCAGTCAAACCAAGCACGAACGTTGAAGAGGCAATTAAAAAAGCACTACATACACACAAAGAGAAAGGAATGTTGAATGAGATCAGAGAACAAATCCAGAAAACAACTTAACAAAAACAAAGATTGCATAAACAATAAGATATAAAAATGAAAAATCTTGCATGAAATGCAACCAAACTGTGGATAAACTAGTTTGGTTCACTCTCCAAGCGTGCACCGAGTTGATTGGATTCATTAATACTGTACATATGTTTATAAGCGACCCCCAGAAAAGTTTGCATATCTGAGGGTACATGATGAAAAGATCGGAGATCCTCGGTGTCACGGAAGATATTCTGAAAAAAGCCGGATTCCAATTGTCACAAAGATGCCACTCAAGACCCTGCTGCTTTGACCTAGCAGCCCACGGGAAAAAACAGCTCATTTTCCTGAAGATTCACGCCAATATCGGAAATACGTGCCTCAATGACGCGGCAGAACTTCAGAAGATCTCAGGATGCTTTTCTGCGATACCTCTTATTGTCGGCGAAAAGACTCGAAGAAAAGCCCTCGAGGATGATACGGTCTACACTAGGTACGATGTCTGTGCCATAACCACCAAAACTCTGGAAGATATGCTTCTCCGGGGAGTGAATCCTTTGGTTGAGGCTGGACCTGGAGGCTACTACATAAAACTTGATGGTACCCTTATCAGGAAACGGAGGCAAGAACTGGGGCTTTCTATTGGAAAGTTGGCTGAGATGGTTGGAATTTCTAGGAGAACTCTCTACGGTTATGAGAGAGAAATGGCTAAAGCCTCAGTCCACGCAGCCTACAGACTCGAATGGATTCTGGGAGCCCCGGTGGTGCAAACCACAGACGTATTTCAAGGTCCTGAATGGGTGTGTTTCTTAGCCACAGCCCGGCGCATAATCGCTAAACACCGTCTTCTAAAGGCAGTTTTCATAAAGTTTGCACAATTCGATTTCAAGGTAACTTCCACAGGAAGAGCGCCCTTCGACTTTATTGCCAGATGTCCAGAAAAAGGGTTGAAGATAATTGGGGGAGTGGCTGATGTGGGGGAGCAGAACTTAGATCAGCGGATAATAGAGGTTACAAGTCTTAGCGAGATTATCGGCGCTCACGCCGTTTTCATAACATATGGAGAAAGACCCCAAGACGAAAGAATTCCTTTGATCTGCCACAAGGTTCTTACAAAGATGAAGTGTCCAGAAGAACTTTATGCACAGCTTAAGTAGCTTTGATTCTCACAAACAGGTTGGAACAATTTCTACTGTAGCTTATTCTGTCGTGAATCTGCTTCGCTCTTAACTCTTTTCGCTGTTTTCCACGATTTTCTTACGAAATCTGGATAGGAGCCAAAGTTTCTGATCCAGTCTTCTAGGAATTTTATTGTGTTTGAGTCACTTGGGTAGCCGCAGCCCATTTTGCCGTGTTTCTTCTGTAGCTGTGAAATCACCCTATCCCGTTCCACCTTGGCTATGATAGAAGCTGCGGAGACAATGGGATACTTTATGTCTGCTTTGTGTTCCGATATTATTTTGGGACTAAACGAGAGGTTTTCTGCGATGTGTTCTCCGAATCGGTCTGCTAGAATGTCTGATGCGTCCACATAGACTACGTCTGGCTTAAGAACTGCTATCACTTTAGCCATTGCTTGAGCTTCGAGACGATTCAGCTTGTGAAGCTTTCTTTTGCTTTCAACAACACGATCAATTTCAGCTGGAGACAGCAATACGATGTGATAGTTGAGAGCCAACTTTTTTATTTGTGAGGCAAGTGTTTTTCGTTTTTGTGGAGAAAGTAGTTTAGAATCTTTCACGCCAAGATCCACTAGTTTAGGCAAATCCTTCTCGTCAAGCGAGACGCCTGCTATGGCTAAGGGACCAATTACCGATCCGCGACCAGCTTCATCAACTCCAGATATCAACATGTCAAAAACCTTCGCAAATCATCGCATCTAGTATCAAACATTTCTTTATTGGAATCTACAACTTTTTTGATAAAAAATGTTTCGCGGTTAAGTAGGTTACTATCGGCAATTGGATCGATTGATTCCAAGATGTTTTTCTCTTGAAGCAGTTCAAAATTTTCTCGTATTCTTTCGGGTTCGCAAGTTTTCGAAAATAGCCACAAGCCAATAAACCAACCCTAAGCTGCTATAATATTTTAAGACGTTATCTGCTCCATAGTACAGTTCGTTACCGTATTCTTTTTTCCAATATCTTTCGAAAAGGTGCAAATCCCCGTCTAAAACTGCTGAGCCACAAAGCATCCCCCCCTTCATAGCGTAGTAAATGCCCATACCGCCTATTGGGAAGACGTGACCAGCCGCGTCACCAATTAATGCCCAATTGCTACCAGAACATGGCAAATCGAAGAAATTTTTCTTCCATATTGTTGGCACTAGATGAGCGAAGAAATGCCTTTCAAGGGGTTTTAACCGTTTTCCAGCTGGGTGGGAGGAGATAAAGTTGTCCAAGGATTGTTTTAATTTCTTTCCTTTCTCTATGCTTCCGATGCCAACGTTTATGCTTGTTCTTTTTGGAAAAATCCATATGAAACCCCCTTTCTGTATATATTTGTGTGAGTAATAGGCTTCTACGCTATTTTCGGCGAATGTGTTCTCTATATACTTGTTTGAACATATGAAATCGTAGCCAACGGTCATGGCTAGAAATTGTGGAGGAATAGGTCTGAAAACGGTTTTTCTTACGAGTGACGGACAACCATCCGCCCCTATAAGAATCTTAACCTTTACAGATCTGCCTTTACTTGTTTTTAATATCCAGTCATTCTCCCCTTTTATTACTTGGTTTACTTTTTCATCGAAAAACGTGACACTTCTATTGTTTAGTGCCCTTTGAAGCAAGTGATAGTCAAAAGTTTTCCTAGAAACTATGAATCCAGAAGGCTTAATCAGCAATTCTACACGAAATTTAAATCTCTCAGCAAGAAGCCATTTTACTTCTCTTTCTAAAAGTTCCTCTGGAACATCAAGTTCATCCACAACTCTATCGTCAATCAGTCCTCCGCATGGCTTTTCTCTAGGATGAGAATGATCGAAAATGGCTACCTTAATTCCCTCTTTTCCCAGAACTTGTGCACAGCAAGAACCCGCAACCCCAGCTCCAACAATTCCAATTTCAAAAGTATTTGACACCACACTAGTTCACCTTTTCTGTGAGGGCTAAGACAAAGAAGAACGTGGCGCTAAGTAGGTCTGCAAATGCCATACTAACGTGGAACATTTCAGGATTGAATGGTACGTTCCACACTGCTAATCCGGTCCATGATGTTACACCACCATAAACCATTAGAACACCTTGGGCAAAAAACATCATCCGAATAATTATCCAACCAAATCGATCATGGACAAGATATGACAGCACTAAGGAAAGAAGAATCCACGCTCCCAAAGAAGCATAGACTATGTTATTTACATCTGAAATCCAAGGCGCAACCACCGCCACAACCACATAAGACAACCCCCACATCAGGCACCAAGCAACAGCAAACCTTCTCAATTCATCCACAATATCACCTCCCAACAATTAGATCACTACCTATTTATATAGAATGTCAAACTCAAGAACAATAGATAACACAGACATAATCAATAATTCCAAAACCTCTATCATTCTAAACATATGTAGTTTTATTTTTATCAGTTTCTATGATCTGGAAACAAGTTTCTATCTAACTCCAACGTTAATGCGTGCGATGTTTCAGCAGGCTCGCGGAAATTGAAGCCAGAGAAGATTTTTATAAACTAAAATAGCACTTCTCTAGAGTCTTTGTGGGAGAACCCATGTCATACCTGATTGTGATTATGACAGCCAGCAACAGGGAAGAAGCCGTGAAGATAGTTCGCACCCTGCTGGAGGAGAAGCTTATCGCCTGCGCCAACATCATGTACCCTGTTTCTTCCTTCTTCTGGTGGCAAGGAAAGATAGAGGAGGAAAAAGAGGTTCTGATCCTCATGAAATCCCATGAAACCCTCTTCAAAAAGCTCTCAAAAATAGTAACGGAACTTCACAGCTACGATGTGCCAGAGATTCTGGCGCTTCCAATAGTAAAGGGTTCACAGTCTTACCTAGACTGGATGAAGGCTTGCCTCGAAACGGTGAAGTGAGAATGGCTAAGAAGCCTGTGAAACGAGCTGAACGGGTAGAGATTATTTACGACAATAGTCGCTGGAAACTTTTGAAACAATTGAGGTCAAAAGCTGTAGAGATAATGGAGACATTGGATAACTGTCATCTGCGTTCTATCGTTCACGGAAGCATCGCCCGCGGCGACGTTTCAGAAACAAGCGACATCGACTTGTTCTTGCCAGAGCCGTCATCGTCATTTATCATAGAAACGGTTCTTGAACGGTTTGGTTTTCCGGTTTATAAGCGAACCATTGTACAGGCTACACCCTTATACGCTTTGAAAGGATACATCGGATTGGGTCAGCAAAGTAGTTTATCCTTTCCTTTGGTGAAGCTCCGTCCAGTAGAGAAAGACTTTTACAGGTTTGGGGGTGAAGCGTCACTTTCCGCACTTAGAGAAGAAAAACGAGTTCTAGGGGTAGACAAGCGGCTTATGCTCATCGAACCCACAGTGGAAGGTCATGTAGAGAGCGCAGTTGTAGGGCGAGAGGAAGAGGTCGCCAATCTCTTGGGCGTCTCCCTCAATACCGTGTTAGACCGTGTTCGTGCTCTCCTACGTCGTGATGAAGTGGGAAGAACAGGAGTCTTTATCGAGAAAGAACTGGCTCCTGACGAAACCTTTGAGCAGGCTATGAAAAAACTCGCTGACCAAAACCCTGCCGTTCGCCGACGCCTCAAATTTTACCAAAAATAAATTATTGGTTCAATCAACTCTTTCAGATCTCAATTAGTTTTGGATTTTAGGGTTAAAATTTAACCTTCTCTCTCTTCTTTTTACTACTAATTCTTCCTACCCCCTCTCATATACCCCCTCTCTCTACCACAACCACCAACACAACACACCGCACCACACAACCAACTACTATAAACAAAAAACATAAAGTTAATCTGGTCAATATTTCTTCATCTAATACGCAACATTTAGTCAATCCTTCTTGACAAAAAAGCTTTACTTGTTCAACAACGGAGGTATTATTGGTGCCATGACGAAGAAAAGAAAGGCAGTAATCATTGCTATAGTCTTGATTTCAATTATCCTTACCTTCTCAGTCATAATATCCGAATTTGATTTCAAAAGTCCAAGCGTTCCAACAGAACCCTTTTCTGGTGCTCTTTGGCAGCGCCCTCTTAAGAACTTTGCAACTTCATTAACGGTTGACGATCGAAAAGTGTTTACGACGGACGACCCAGGCAATGTATACTGCTTTGACAGCCAAAATGGCGAATCCCTTTGGAACACCAGCGGAAGGGGAACAACTCGCAATCCCAGACCAGTAATATCAGATGGACTATTCTATTTTGGCTATGAGGAACGTCAAGTTGGTTGCTTGGATGAGAACACTGGAAATGTACTATGGACTTTCCAGAACACACCAGCCCCAGAAGAATCATCAAAAGGTGTTTCACCTCGAATCATCATTAAGGATGATCGATTATTTGCTGTATCCGGCACGGTTAGTGCCCACAACGCAACCACTGGAAAGCTTCTATGGCAAGCAGTTCCAGGGAGAAAGAATTTTGATGTGTCTTTCTCGCAAGGGCAGATGCAGGCTTATCCCCTACATGGCGACCCATTTGACGGCAAATATGTTTACGCGACGGGGGGCAACTATTCAAACCTGTATTTTTTCAAGATAAATACGGAAAACGGACATGTCATTTGGCGTAGTGACGCTACATGGGGCGGTGTGGTCGTTCCTTTTTTTGGAAGCTCTATTCCGTATCCAGACGTTTTGGCAATCAATCAGGAAAAGGTCATTATCAGGATATTTTTCAAAGAAAATTCCGCTGCAAACTTTTTCTTATGTTTACATTCCACTACGGGTAAAGAACTTTGGAGCATTGATGTAGGCGCAACGATTTACAATCCAACAGTGCATAATAGTTTATTACTTTTTGGAGCAGCAGACGGCTACTTCTATGCACTAAATTTGGCAGACGGCACCATAAAATGGAAAACTGAAGTTGACACTCAAAACTTGTTCTCTTCCGGTGTTCATTCGTCGTCTCCAATCCAAATTGACTCTGATAATCAACGATTATTCTGGAGTTATGCTATTGAGAAAAATGAAACATCAAATTACACTGGAGCCCTAATCAGCCTTGACTTGAATAACGGCAATGTGATGTGGATGACACAAACAAATAGCAGCTGTGGCGGGTTAGCTTTCAACAACGGCACTAATTGGCTTTTCCTTACTACTTATAGGTTTGCTGCAGACATTGGTCTTTGGATTTTCAATGCATCGACAGGTGACCTAATCCATAATCAACAGTTTGATCACTACATTTTGTCACCGATCGTGATAGGCAAGGAAACATTCGTGGCTGCAGACCTCTGGCTTTCCGCCTACTCATAATCAAATCATCCTGATCTTAAATCGCTGGGTGGTTGGATTAAATTTTAACCTTTCTCTCTCGTACTCTCCTTCCCACGCTTTCCTTCCTCCCCCCTCCCTCTCACCACTTCAAGAGTTCACCCTATATAAAGGGAAGTCTAGGATTCCATTCCTTCTTTTCTTTCCTCAAAAACTTAGCCAATAATAGAGACTCTTCGTTAATCAGTGTGTCAAGTGTTTGTCTTTTACCGTGTCTTGTTCTTGGAATTTCAGCTGACAAAGTTTTTAGGGCAACGGGAACCGGAGAAGGGCGGCGACGCCACTAAGAGAGAGCAGTTTTGTTCCCGCCTCATTCTC
>Ga0209427_10001176_pt1 | contig 29737 bp, 23 predicted proteins | sample DeeMarSWOR136_30_FD_187465 | JGI IMG/M metagenome (GOLD analysis project Ga0209427, IMG submission 187465) | Marine sediment microbial communities from White Oak River estuary, North Carolina - WOR-1-36_30 (SPAdes) (version 2) | ecosystem: Environmental > Aquatic > Marine > Intertidal zone >...
GCTCGTGAGGCAGCGATGAATGCACTGCGACGCTATTTACCTGAGATTGATTTGGAAAAACCAATTCCTATTGGGCTGCTGGAGAAGATGGAAGTCACATTGGATGATTTTAAGGGCGCACACCGTGGTATCGAGCCTTCTGCCTTACGTGAGTTTTTCGTGGAAATTCCGAAAATCTCTTGGGAGGACGTTGGTGGTTTAGAAGATGTAAAGCAAAGTCTGAAGGAGGCGGTTGAATGGCCTCTTACTCAGCCTGAAGTGTTCAAGCGGATGGGGATTCATGCGCCACGTGGGATTTTATTGTATGGCCCACCGGGTACAGGGAAAACCTTGCTTGCAAAAGCCGTTGCTCATGAATCCAAAGCAAATTTTATTTCTATTAAGGGGCCTGAAGTGCTCAGTAAGTGGGTTGGTGAAAGTGAGAAAGCAGTCCGGGAGCTATTTAAGAAGGCTCGTCAGGTTGCTCCGACAATTGTGTTCCTCGATGAGATTGATTCAATTGCTCCGCGCCGCGGAACCTTTGAAGGGTCACATGTGACTGAAAGTGTGGTAAATCAATTGTTGACCAGTATCGATGGGTTGGAAAGTATGGAGGGCGTGGTGGTTATTGGAGCTACCAATCGGCCGGATATCATCGATCCTGGGTTGCTACGACCTGGTCGATTTGATCGATTACTGATGATTCCTGCTCCAGATGGTGTGTCGCGGCAGGAGATCTTCAAGATTCATACGAAGGATATGCCGCTTGCTAAGGATGTATCACTTGATGATCTTGCAGAGAAAACCATTGGGTTTTCCGGCGCGGATATTGATGCGCTTTGCCGTGAGGCTGCAATGATTGCGCTTCGTGATGATATTATGATTAAGGAAGTTCGTCGGGTACATTTTGATCGTGCGATGGCTGAGGCGCGTGGTAGCTTGACTGATGATGTCATAAAATATTATAAAAAAGTTAAAGATGATATGGGGAGTAGTATCGCCAAAAAGGATAAAAAAGAACGAGACATTCAATATATGTAAGTATCTTATAAAAAATGAGAGGGATACGATGAAATTACTGGAGAGTGATTTGAGAGGAAAAACAGTCATGAGTGAAGAGGGTTTGTATCTCGGCATTCTGAGGAATTCGCTGGTTGACGGGAGGACTGGTCAGTTACTTAGTATTCTTGTGGAACCTTCAGAGGATATTGATCCACGATTGTATCATCTTGACGAAGTGGGCCATCTGGTATTTCCGTTTGAGGCGATCCGATCTGTTAAAGATGTTATTATCGTGGGTGGGTAACCGATCTGGGATACTCCCTTATTTCTTCTTTTTTTCTAGTAGTTGTGCAGTTTTTCAGAATTAAATTTGAAGTGAATATTTGTATTTCATATAGAGGAGAGACCCCCTTGTTTCGTGTGGAAATATTATAGATATAGCAGTCGAGAGATGATGAAAAAGATGACGTCAGTAGTCTTGAATATATATGCATTTTAGACTATATGAATATTACCATTTTTTAAATTATAATATTAAAAAAATATTAAAATGAAGCCAACCCATGCTATCAGTTTCCATACGAAATCATCCCCTCCCCCTTCCCCATAAACAACAGGAGAAAAAATGAAATGAATTTAACACAAAAATTTATTATACCATAACTCCTTACGGCTTTGCGAGGAGGCATATTTTATTCCTAAAAATATATTCACTACAGACATTTTCAGCAACATACTTAACAATGAAGGTTTGTTCACTAATAGAGAGGTCATGCGTCCAACGTATATGCCAGAAATACTGCCCCACCGAGAAAAAGAGATCAACGACCTAGCAAATGTACTCGTCCCTGCCCTCAAAGGAGAAACCCCCTCTAATATTTTTATTTATGGAAAAACAGGAACAGGAAAAACCGCGGTCGTCAAATTCGTCGGAAAGGAACTCCTTAAAAAAGGAGAAGAAACCGGCAAAAAAGTAAATTTCATCTACATGAACTGCGAAATTGTCGACACGCAGTATCGACTGTTACAAAACATCGCAAACAGGTTCATACATGAATGGAATGACCATGTACCGTTCACTGGATGGCCGACAGACGAGGTGTATTCAAAGGTAAAAGTAATGATGGACAAAGAAAAAAGTGTCACCGTCATCGTGCTTGACGAAATCGACAAACTCAAGGGAGACGAAGCTTTATATAACCTGACTCGCATCAACAGCGAACTTGATAACGCCCGAGTATCTGTTATTGGAATTTCTAACGATTTGAAATTCACTGATTTTCTCGACCCCCGTGTCAAATCGAGTCTCGGTGAAGAAAGCATGATTTTTTATCCTTACGACGCAGAGCAACTACAAGATATCTTACGAGCCCGAATCAAAACAGCACTTAAACGTGGTGTCATCGATGAGGATGTCATCCCACTCTGCGCTGCTCTTTCGGCACAAGAACATGGAGACGCTCGCCGAGCGCTTGACCTACTTCGGGTTTCTGCCGAACTAGCCGAGAGAAGCAAGGTTCCAAAGATAACAAAATCTCATGTACGTCTTGCGCAAAATAAAATCGAGCTTGATCGTGTCACCGAGGTCGTTCGAACTCTGCCCAATCAATCTAAACTAGTACTCTATTCTATTTTTTTACTAAATAAACAGAACAAAAAAGCTGGGACGACACAAGCGCTTACTACTGGTGAGGTCTATGACGTCTACAAAGAGCTTTGTAAAAAAACAAGATATAACTGTTTGACACAGCGGAGAACCACCGATCTTATCTCAGAACTTGACATGCTTGGTATCATCACCGCTCGCGTGATATCAAAAGGGAGACACGGACGAACTACAGAAATCCAAATGTCCTCATCGTCATCTTCAAAAGAATTACTAACAGTGCTGCAAGAAGATGACATGTTCAAAGACCTTGCTAACTATAAGATGAAAGGGCAGGCGCGGCTCACGGTGTAACACACCAAATATACTCTCATATAATGAGGAGTTTGTTTATGCATACCGTTATTCATCCGTCCCCCTCAGACGCGCTGCAGTTTATCAAGCAGCATCATTCATCCAAACCAGAAAAAACTATGCTCCTGATAATAGGAGAATGCATGGTTGATTACCATGGGCGTGCAAAATCATTGCTCGACTGGGGGGAACGTCTTCTCCTGATTAAACAGGACGGAACGGTGCTAGTCCATCAACCCATAATGCGCGAACCCGTGAACTGGCAGCCGACTGGCAGCATCACCGAATTTACCATAAAAGACAATCAGCTTTTTCTTAATTGTAGAAATCGTAAACCCCCCGAAAAAATGAAGGTGGCCTTCCGACAACTCATGTTGGTGGCCGCAACAACACTTATAGATCATGCAAATCTGATTATCGCGGGAATGGAAGTTGATGTAGTGAACCAAATTGTCGATAACCCAACAATGATCGAAGAGGGTCTACGAATTGTAAAAAGAGAAAAACCTGTAAAAACAGGTGCTATTGATTTGTATGGATTTGATAAAGAACACATACCAGTAGTCATCGAGGTAAAACGAAGCCTTGCGACAATTAGCTCTGTTCACCAGCTCAGAATGTATGTTAACGATATCAAAAAAGATAGAACTGAACCGAAAGTAAGGGGGATCCTCTGCGCACCAAAAGTTCCGGATATGGTAAAAAAACTACTTGAAGAACAAAGATTGGAATGGCGAGAAGTCAAACGAAACGTAGTAATACCAGATAATAGACAAAGGAAATTAACAGAATTTTAAAAGCATAGAAAAAGAAAGAAACAAGCGGGTCTTTTAGTTGTTGGCACGTTTTTTATAACAACGGCAATTCCCCTGTTACCAGGTCAATAAGATTACTTGGAGCAGGGCCAATTCCAAGAACCGTGTAGGTCCCTTCCTTAATCTCTGTATGCCCCGCATCTGTCACAATCGTCGTCATAATTCCAAGTTTTACTGCATATTCCTCAAGGGGGAAAAAATCCGCAAGAGAATTTACTTTTACAACAACTTTCTTAGCACCCTCTCGCTGCCATTTCGTAACCCACTCGGGCTTATTTTTCTTTGTCAAAAATGCACAGGTTACTGCAGCATGAGACACCTGAACAGCAAGCTTCCCAATAGAAAGTGGCAAATCAGAACGAGTAACCAACACCATCTTGTATTCGGAATCACTTTGATTTTTTTGCTGATTGGTCATGCTGATACATCTCACGATAGGATTCCTTTCGCCATTTCTCACCCAGTTCATAAGCTTTAGTAAAATCAAACAGACCCTTCACCACCAGTGTTTTGTCCCCAGATACCACATGTTTCAAGGGGACTCCTAAAAACAAAGAACCAGATTTAATTATTAATACATCCTCAGTAACAGAAACACTTTCTCCTATTTTTTTCCCTGAGCTATCCAATACAAACTTACAAATCATAGATGGATCGGCAGGTTCCGTGATAGTTTTCATCATTTCATTGACATCTTTTTTCTTATTAAAAAAGAATATCATACCTATAACTTCCAATATTCCAATTAAAACCATGAAGCCCTGTAATACCGTCTTTATTATAAATCTTTGTTGATATTCTGTATCCATGGATGACTATGATGTAGCAGTTGTTGGCGGAGGACCTATAGGTTGCTTTGTTGCAGAACGTCTTGCGTCAAAAGGGATGCACATCGCTGTTTTTGAAGAGCATCAAAATATCGGAGAACCTGTGCACTGTGCCGGCATTGTCACCCAACGAGTCTTTGCAATAACAAACTGTCCTTCTGAAACGTCTGAAAAAATTGTTCAGAACACTATCTCTGGGGCAGTAATCCATAGTCCTACAGGGACAAATCTTGTTATTGGCGGAGACAAAACTCATGGACTTGTCATAAAACGACAATTGTTCGATGAACACCTTGCAGAAAAAGCAAAAAAAGCAGGCGCGCGTCTCTCATTGCAAACAAAAGTTATTTCCGCAAAAAAACGACACAACCATGTGGAAAGTACAATACAGCACAACAGACACCACATGACCTTTTGCTGTAAGCTCCTTATCGGCGCCGACGGAGCCCATTCACAAATAAGAGACACTTTCAGGTTCCCAAAACCACAAGAAACCCTACAAGGCATTGGCGCGGAGCTCTCTGATACCGCTCTTGACCCACAATTCGTCCATATATTTGTAGGACATAAGATTGCTCCCGGATTTTTCGCATGGATTATCCCGACCAACTTAAAGGGCACCAGCGCTCGCATCGGACTTTGCATCGGAAAACATAGTAATCATACACTCCAATACTACTTTACCACCCTTCTTCAACAACCATTATTACACGGCACCACAATTATAAGACGATTTGGTGGAACAATTCCCGTAGGACCATTAAAAAAAACAGTAGCTGACCACATCATGCTTGTCGGGGACGCGGCCGCACAAGTCAAACCAACCTCCGGCGGAGGTCTTTACCCAGGTTTACTGTGCGCAGCACACTGTAGTACCATCGCAGACGAAGCATTTCAAATAGGACATTTTAACGAAAAGTTCTTACAACGGTATCACATTAGATGGACAAAAGATCTTGGACGAGAGCTTTCTCTTGGCATGCGATTTAGAAATATATTCAGTAAATTTTCGGACGCTCAGTTCAACAAATACCTTGAGAAATTAAATACCAAAAAAACTATTGATGTCATCAACACCTATGGGGACATCGATTATCCCTCGCGACTCATACTTCCACTCATCAAAGCTATGCCTTCATTGCTCTCTCTTACTCCCTCCATGTTGAAGCACACAATAAAATAATGTTTATTTTCTTCTCTTCGTTGACGGAGGTGGCGGAGGTACATAGTAATCCTCCTCTTCGTACTCTGAAGGCTCGTTATCCTCGGGTTCAAAAAGCTTTCGTTTTCCTCTGCGCAATCCACCTTTCTTCTTCCGTATGAAATAAATAATTACCACAAGGACAACTAATAAAGCAAAGACAAGAATGCAAGGTAAAAACAACCCAAGAACATATATAGGAGAAACAGTCAAAACACAAGTAAGATCGGTTGATAATGCAGTTGACCCTACGTCAAAAGAAACTTCTACATAATCCCGTCCATCATTGGTTATACCCGTTATAAGGGCTTTCCCTGAACCGATACTTGCATTGACCATGACGCCTCGTGGGAAAATAATGCGATATGTCACCGTCTGATTTTGCAAACCCTGAAGGGTGAAATGTTGCGGTGGAAACGTTAAATCTACCGGCCAAAGTGAGACATTAAACCCTATTGTGTGCACCTCCGTTGCAGAATTAGAAACTACCACAGGAATTACCGCATCCATCGCAGAGATATCCCCTTCCCAAATAAGAGAATTAGAAAATAACGCTCTGTTAACAGTCCCTTTCACTTGTAATCCGTGAAAGATTTCTGATAAGCGATGTTGAAAACGTTCTGTTTTCTTTAAAAGAAATACTTCTATGTCCGCTTCGCTAAATACATTTTCCTGGGCACAAAGCCGAAATGCATCTGCATTTAAAAACGTGATATTGATTTTTGGTGAAAAAGAAAACTCGTTAGATCGCCGAATCACGTACAGATTATCCTCCTCTTTCATATTAGTAGAGGCTGTTAATTCGGTTTTCCCTGTTAAAAAACTAAGTATATTCAAATCCATCTTCACCAGTTCTATTTCGACACGCGTCTCGATATGTTCAGTAGAGTAAGGAGGGCTTGGTTGAAGGTCTGAATGGAAAGCCCCCTTGATAGGTGTGGTTTTATTCCAGATATACACATTGTCATTATCCAAGGTAATATTACTTGGCAGACGAAGGATGATTTCATAGGGATACATCATCGTTTCAAGCCCCAAGCCAAAATTCAGATCAACTGAAGAGAGTGAGGCGTTTGCTCCCGCATGTATCAATCCAAAGAACGCCCGTGCCGGCATCTCGCAAATAGTTAATTGTACGTCCGGGTCCTTGAAAGTCGCTCGAATGGCTGGTTTATCATCCATGTGACTGATGTTATACGGCATTGAACAGTTCGTGGTACTATCTGAATCCCAGCCAAACGAAAGATCAATGCGTTGTTTAAACGAAGAATTCTCGATAAGAGCTGTGGTCAGCTGCTCGATAGGCTGAATTGTATTTTCAAAAAGATCTTCCCAAGAAACCAGTCCATTATCGATACATAACCGCACTCCATCAGCGGGAAGACTTCCTACCTCAGTGATGAACCCAGGCAGCATATTATACCGACGCATATTTATTTTTTTTAAAAGCATCGTATCAATAAAACTGATATTGTTTAGAGATCTCGTATCCAAAGTATATTCAAGAAATATGTCCTCTGTCTCAGAAGAGGTGGTTGTTGGGTTTTTTGATTGCACCGATAACATCGCGTGTTTTCCAGGATCGTTTTCCGCCCGATTCTGAACCACCCAGGTTACCGTATTGGCATCTGGATTCGTATCTGCTGTATTTGCATAGGAAAGTCTCATAGTGCTTTGAAGCAAATACAAAAAGGTTGCATTCCATCCTTTTTCCGCCTGCAAATTAAACTGATAGGTGATAGTTGCCCCCATATCTAGAAAACCCATAATAATATTTGTAAGATTTAACTGCGTATTGTGCTGGAAAAACTCTGGTGTGAGGTTCACTTGAAAGTCATCGATAAAATATGGTTTCTGATAAGAAGGCGTCGTATTTAGGGTATCAATATTTGCATTAGTAAAGGCTGTTTCGACCATTGTTTTTGCTGAATCATGAAGGCGAAGCATAATCGCCCCCATAACATATGGGTTGTTCGCCGCCATATCCTCAATCGTTTGCCTGTCGTATACTGTGTCAAATACAACGATGCGATTCACAATCATATGTGCTCGTACATTCAGACGTGCCCCGGTATCAAAAGTACATTGTATGATGGCATCCACCATACTATCTGACAGTGGTGCGGCTGATGCAGTATACGCATATATAGCCGAACAAACTAAAAGAGAAGTCACTATCATCGAAACTAGCACATCTCGCCGCATCTCATCCACGTTTCCTAAGGAATTAAGCACAAACTCTTATAAAAACTTTCTTACGAAATCACTAAAAAGACATGGTCCATTTACGATGTCACACTATGTATATCCTTGGGGGAACATCAGCAAGCAACGTCGCAACAAATCTAGCGATTACGCTTAAACAACCACTGATGCATACGACGTATAAGCGCTTCCCTGATGACGAGTTTTATGTCCGGTTACTTGATGATATTGCAGGCCAGGACGTAGTAATTGTTCAAACCGCATATCCTGACCAAAAAATTGTTGAACTCTTTCTAATACAGGATGCGGTCCTTGATGCAGGCGCCAAAAAAATCATTGTAATCATCCCCTATTTTGGGTACAGTCGACAAGATAAGAAATTCGAGGATGGTGAAGCAACCAGTGCAAGAGTCATCGCCCAGCACATCAGCAGTAACGCTGACTGCGTCATTACTGTTGATCCGCATAAGGAACATATTTTAAATTTTTTTTCTGTACCAGCATATAGTTGTTCCGCGGTTGTTTCACTTGCTAGGTACCTTAAGGAAAAACATGTTGACTTCGTCCTTGCACCGGATAAAGGAGCGAGACAGCGAGCTAAAGAAGCGGCATCATTCATCAACTGTGATTACGATTACCTAGAAAAAACACGTATCAATGGCACAAATGTGAAGATAACGCCAAAAAAACTTAACGCCCGAGGAAAACATGTCGCTATCATTGATGATATCATTTCTACAGGGGGTACTATGGCAAATTCAATAAAAGAACTTAAAAAACAAGGAGCAAAAACAGTCTTGGTTGCGTGTACCCATGGACTATTTGTGGATGGCGCGAAAGAAAAACTCCTTTCCGCAGACTGCGATGAGCTTATTTCCACAGACACAATAGAAACAGAATTTAGCAAAGTAAGTGTTGCAGATACTATCGCACAAACCCTCCAAACAATAACGGATATATAAACTATTATAAAGATTCTTTTAGGAAGGGTGGGTTTTTTCTCTCTGGTTTTTTCTCCCACCCTATCTCTCCTCTACCTGAACCTGAACTGCATCTAACATCTAACCTAAAGGGTAAGGTGCTATTCAGATTCAGATAGGCTGATTCAGTCCCCTATAAAAACGCTTTCAGGATTAAACCGTCAATTTGACAGTGAATTTTTAAATACTTATTTTTTCCTCCTTACTTTCGGAACTACTGTTTAGAGAACAAGTTATTTATAAGACCATCAATTTACGGTTGTAACCACCCTAAGGTGAAACATATGCGGAAACGAGCGCAATTTAAAATGCCAATGCCATCTGGGCCGGCTCAAATATCACAACGAACGACTCTTACGAACACCTCAGAGCGTAAGAGATTTCACGTTAAGAAAAACTGGTGGATCGGGGTGACATTAATAGCCATTTTCTTCTTAGTGCTTTTCATGAACTCATATTTCAATATTATTTCAAACATAGATATCAACCCTGATGGTACTAACCTTTCTAACACTTATTATTTATCGGGTCCAGACCCGTACTATAACATGCGACTTGTAGAAACTACAGTACAAACCGGTCATTTTCCGTACTACTCTGATGCAGATCCATTGCTTGCGTATCCATTTGGAAAATCAGGTGGGCGTGCTCCGTTAATGGTTATGTCTGCGATTGGCTTTAGCCAACTGCTCACTCCTTTTATGAGCGAAGCAGATGCTTTAGGGTATTCCATGCAGTTTATCCCAGCGTTATTTGGCGCCCTACTTATCTTTCCTGTCTATTTCATCGGGAAATTATTATTTGGCAAAAAAACAGGGCTAATAGCTGCGCTTCTGATTGCTTTGATCCCTATCCATATTAGCTCAGGACATGGTTCTGCGTACGGGTTGTTTGATCATGATTCGTTTAATTTATTTTTATATTTCCTTACATTTTTATTTCTGATTAAAAGCATCAAAGAAATAGACCTATTCCGTCGTATTCTGTATGCACTGCTTGCAGGAATCCCACTTGCCGCCCTTTCTATGGTTTGGGTAGAAGCACAATTCCTATACACCATCATTACGGTATATGCTGTTGTCCAACTGCTATTTGATCTTTTCACAAATAAGGTAGAGGAACAGTTTGTTCTTAGTATCTCTGTTGCCTTATTCAGCGGTTTTTTTATTTCTTGGCCTGTTGTTGCAGCAAAGGGAGGGGAACTTCTGAATATCACTTTTTATTTAGCACTTGGAGTGTTATTGTTTGGCGGCATCTGCATCCTGTTTAAACGAAAACATATCCCCTGGATTCTCTCCTATCCTCTCATTGCTGGAGTCGGTATTGCCGTTGCTGGATTTCTATATGTGATATATTTTAATCCTACAATGTTTTCATTTCTTGCGCCGTTAAATAAATTCGGAGAAATTCTCTATGGCTCTGGGATTTATGGTTCTAAGGTCTCACAAACGATCGCTGAGGCAGGAACCTATAATATGAGCAGAATGGTGATGTCCTTTGGCCCTTCCTTATATTGGATATCCTGGGCTGGTTTTGTCTTACTCATCTTCCAGTATGTGAAACAGAAAGGACGACGAGATTACCTGCTACTTTTAACCTTATTTGTCATTAGTGTCTGGTTGACATCAACAGCTGGGCGTTTCCTTAATGACATGGTACCACTCGTCGCCATCCTCTGCGGATGGATTATTTGGTTTCTGATTAGTAAAATTGACTATAAACAAATGGCACGAAATATACGGAACGCAGGTGGTGGTTTGCGAGGGATTCGAAAAGGTGTAAGAATCTACCATATCTTAGGGGTGCTTTTTGTTGCTTTTATTATCTTACTTCCCAATGGATTTCTTGCATTGGATGCAGCGATCCCCTCAGCTGCATCAAAGAATGGAACAAGTAATATGAAATACGATTTCTTCGGAGAAGGGCATTCATCTGCTTTTGGTTCAAGCTCCTATAAGGAACAATACTGGGTGGATGCCTATGCTTGGCTAAGTACACAAGATAATGACATCCTAGATCCGGAGAGACGACCAGCATATATCTCTTGGTGGGACTACGGGTTTTATGAAGTCGCTGTTGGAGGGCATCCAACAGTCGCAGATAACTTCCAAGATGGGATTCCTCCTGCTGCTAATTTCCATACTGCAACAAGTGAAAAAGAAGGCATTGCTGTCTGGATTGTTCGATTACTGGAAGGAAACATTAAAGATAACAATGACGTCGCATTTTCTGAATCTGTTATCAAAGTACTACAGGATCATCTCGGGGAGGCCAACGCCACCCTTATAACGTCATGGATGCTTGATCCTTCGCGTTCTCCTTCACAGGAGAAACCCATTGGAGAGGAATATGACCCTGATCTAAGCAAGCTGATATACGTAGGCGAACAATATCCTGAAAACGCGTATTATCATGACATCCCACAACTGTTGAACGATACGTTAACTGATGATGAAATCACTTGGTTGTATCACGATATTCAGCAGGCTACGGGGTATAGCATTCGGTACTATGGTGTGGAAGGCTATGATGAACAGATTTTCAACATCTTCGCGTTCCTTGGTGATAAAAGCAACATCTTAACCGCACTTCGAACCGCTGGGAAACAATTCTTCAATCCTGAGGATAATTTCATTCAGATCATTTATACAGGGTATATGGTGAACACTGATAGAACACCTGGTGCTGAAGGCCAGTGGACCGCAAAAGAACTCAACGACATGCCTGTAGAGGAGAGAAACCGCGTCGCAATCACAGGTACAACCACTACATATAAGGAGGATTATTTCAACACTATGTTTTACAAGACCTATATTGGGACACCTGCACAGCAAGACTCAAGCGGGAACTATCAGATACCTACACAGCAAATCCCCTGCTATACCATGAGGCATTTCGTCCCTGTCTACATTTCACCATACCCGTATTATGGGGAAGGGAGAAGCGCTGTGGTCATCGCAAAATATTATGAAGGCGCATTCTTCAATGGTTCTATCAGCTGTAATAATTCTCCTATGTCTTTTGTGACTGTCGTCGTTCTTGATGAATTTGGGTTCCCACATGATAACGTAGCAACCGATGAGGCAGGAAGATTTAACTTGATTGCACCTGCGGGAAACATCACCTTGCTGTTCAGCTATGCCAATGATGTGTTCCTAAAACAAATCAAATTCAACAGTACAGATAATTTACTGTATGCTCCAGTGACTGAAGAAGAAGCTACACGACACTCCTTGAACTATTCAAGAATTTTTAATCTGACAGTGAATATGTCAACCCTGGAGGGGTTTGTATATCAAGATACCAATGACAATGAATCATACGAACCATCAATTGATGCCCCGTTATCTGGGATAACCATCCAGTTAGAAGACATGTATTTCGGACGAGACGTTGCACCAGTTGTTACAGATGAGAACGGACACTACGTCTTTACCAATCTTTACCCAAGTAAATACACGATTTCTGCAATTGAAAACGGTTATACACTGCTGGAAGAAGAAGAGATTAACGTCGAACCTGATTACAATTCCTATAATATCTCAAAACCAAAACTCGCAGCGGTTAAAGGTATTGTGTATTTTGATGCAAATGAGGACAAGACACATACCTCTGGTGAGGAAGTAAGCGATGTTCGAGTACAATTGACCTATACAACGTTGAATGGCACACAAAAGGATGTCGATACAAAAATAACAGGTACAGCTGGAACATATGACTTTGCTTCATTAATTCCCGGGGAGTATACTGTAAATGCAACACAACTAAGAGTATCTACTGGGTATTTACAATACTTAACCACACAAACCATCACACTAACCGCTAACAAAACCTCTTGGGTGAATATCTCGTTGACCTATGCACCTATTGTTGTCAGTGGATATACAACTCATAACTCTGAGAGAATAGAAGGCGTTTCAATTTCATTTGACCCCGATCAATCTGTGGTCAATAACACTGCGACACAACAAATATCTGCGACCTCAGATAAGGAAGGATTCTATGTTGCAAGACTCGCTCCAGGCGCATATAATATATCCGCAATAAAAACCCAAGGATCCACGACTGTCTATTCATTTAAAGGAACTCTTGTTGTTACTATCGGGCAAGGTGCCGACACCTACTCCCTTGCGCTAATCAAAGAATCTGTCACAGCACAAGGTAATACAAAATACAATGAAGTCGGAAAAGCAAACATATCGTTGACATTTTCACGAGACGACAGTGTCGAGAACAACACTGCGATCTATACAAACACGAAAACCGATAAGAACGGAACCTATACAATTGAGCTTGCACCAGGTTCATACAACGTCAGTGCAACTGGACTTTTCAATGAGAGTGGTCAAAACGTGACCTACGCAGGTACAGCGCAAATCACAGTTCGGTTTGGTGATTCACCACAAGCATTAGACATCCTGTTAGTACGGGAAGAGGAAGCATAGAACAGAGGAATGATGTTTTCCTCTCACCGTATTTTATTTAATGTGTTTCTTCATACTCACTCTGATGTTAAATATCAACGAGGGAACGAAAGCGGTGCAGTTCGCGCGTCGTATCATTGAAGAATACATCACACAAAGGGAGGCCCCTTCATCTGACCTTGGGCAATCGTTTCAGGAAAAACAAGGGGTGTTTGTCACCCTTCACACCTGCCCAGGTCATGATCTACGAGGCTGTATCGGTATCCCCCTTCCTGTCATGTCATTAAAAGATGCTATTATCGAATCTGCTCAATCAGTTACCCATGACCCTCGATTTCCCCCATTAGAAGGAAATGAACTCGATGTGATTATCGTAGAAGTTACTGTACTGACAAAACCAACACGTATTATTGTGAAACAACCGAAAGACTATCCTGCACATATCGAAATTGGACAAGACGGATTAATTATAGAACATGGTTTTTACAAGGGTCTATTACTTCCCCAGGTTCCTGTCGAACAAGCATGGGACAAGGAAGAATACCTTTCACACACGTGTATGAAGGCTGGACTGCCCCCAGATGCATGGCTTGATAATAACATCAAAATTTCTAAGTTTCAAGGACAAATCTTTACTGAGACAAAACCATATGGCCCAATAGAGGAGAAAAACCTTGATGGATCTCACCATTGAAGGACAACTCTACCATAACGGTGCATTCGAATATGGTTGCCTTGCTGTCACGCAAGGGAAAATCGTCGCTATTAAAAAAATACTTAAAACAGATATCCATCTTAACGTTGGTAATAAACTCATCTTGCCTGCTGGTGTCGACCTTCATGTTCATTTTCGTGACCCTGGCTTCACTCACAAAGAGGATTTTTCAACGGGTTCACAAGCGGCTGCTTTTGGTGGCATCTCCTGCGTTTTTGATATGCCCAATACACATCCTCAGACCACAACCATAAAGGCACTAAAGGAAAAAAAACAAATTGCCTCAGAGAAAAGCCTTGTCGATTTCGGACTGTATGCAGCAATATGCGATGAAAATATCGGAAAGATTGGAGAACTTTCTGCATTCTGCAACGGTTTTAAAATTTTTTTAGGTAGCACCACTCATTCTCTCAAACTTAACAATCAAAATCTACGGGTCGCATTACGAGAAACAAATCGAACAAAAAAAATTACTTTGATTCATGCAGAAGATGAACACTGTCTACAAACACATAAGGATCGAGAACAGACCCTCATTGATCATCTACGATGTAGGTCTGCTGAATGCGAGGAAACCGCTTTAAAGAACATACTTAACAACGCTGATAATCTGTCTTCCCCCATTCATATCTGTCATCTCTCCTCCTGTGAAGGTTTTGAGATGATTAGGAACAGGCCACATAACATCAGTGTCGGAGTCACACCTCATCATCTTTTCTTTGACGTTCAAAGCATAAACACCAAACAAACCTTCTATAAAGTCAATCCTCCTATACGATCCAGTTTTGATCGTGATACACTTTGGTATGGTGTGAACAATACATACATCGATATTTTCGAGTCGGATCATGCCCCACATACAGAGGAAGAAAAAAACGTAGACTTCGACAGTGCCCCCTCAGGTCTTCCTGGGATTGAGACAATATATCCTCTTTTCCTTTCCGCGATGAAAAGAGGGCTTCTCTCTCTTGATACTCTCTTAGCGCTCCTCTGCGAACGACCCGCGCAGCTGTTAAACATTCCAAAAGGAAAAATAGAGGTCGGGAGAGATGCAGATTTCATTGTTGTTGATTTGAAGAATACACGGACAATCTCCGCAGAGACTCTACATTCGAAATGTGGATGGACACCATTTGAAGGATTCCCAGGTATCTTTCCATCCATGTTGTTCATCAGAGGTGAAAAAGTAATTGATGATCATCAACTGGTTGTAAAAAAAACATTTGGAAAATGTGTAGGGGGTAACCTGTGATTGACTTCTTACCCCAATGGTTTCAGATCTTCTTTTTTTCCATGGTGCCTTGGCTTGAAGCGCGATATGTTATACCATTCTCCATGATACATTATGGATGGGAGTGGTGGCAGGCGTTCCCACTTGCGATCGCAGGAAATATTTTACCAATTCCCTTTATCCTCCTCTTCTTTCGGTATATTGAAAAATTCCTTCGAAATTATGAGGTTTGGATAAAAATCATGGATTGGCTCTTTTCCCGAACACGTAAAAGGGCAGATGAAAGAATACGAAAATACGAATATCTTGGATTATTCACATTTGTTGCGATACCTCTGCCGTTTACCGGTGCATGGACTGGAGCATTAATTGCGTATCTTTTTAATTTGAAATTCTCAAAATCGTTGCTTATTATATTTCTTGGATTGATTCTTGCTGCTGTAATCATGATTCTTCTAACTATATACATCAGTTGGGCACTCACGTATCTTGGAATCAACATCAAGGGGTAGCCTATGGATGAGAAACTCAAACAGCTTGCAAATAAGATTGTCAATAAAATCAGCAAGGAAATAAAGAAAGAAGCTAAAAATAATTTTTATAAACTTGGAAAAACCATCGGGATTGGTGCTGATGGCTCCCCGACAGCTTTTATTGATGCCGTTGCAGAGGACATCGCCCTTAAAGAATTAGAAAAATCAGAGATCAAGGTAAATCTGCTTAGCGAAGAGAGAGGCTTTATCGATTTTAATGGCACCTATGTATTTGTCTTAGATCCCATAGATGGAACACGTAATGCATGCCGTGGAATCCCTTTTTACTCTACCTCCTTAGCCATAGGGACCTCCAGGATTAGTGATATTGAATTTGGCCTTGTAAAGAACATACCAACAGGGGATGTCTTTTCTGCAGAGAAACACCGAGGAGCGTATCTCAACAATGCGCCAATCCATGTCTGCGAGATGCCCTCCCCCGAGATACTTTCATCCATTTCCCTTGGAAAGACCTATACCCCGAAAGCCGGTTCATTATCAAAAAAAGGAAATGTGCGCTCCTTGGGCTCCGCCTCCCTTGAAATGTGTCTTGTGGCTATCAGCGCTCTGGATTACTATTTCATCGGAAAAAACAATCTTCGCGTGATTGATATCGCCGCGTCCACCCTGATTGTTCGAGAAGCAGGAGGTTTTGTAAAAACAATAACCGGTAATGATCTTGATATGGAATTAAATATATACGGGAGAACCAGCGTTCTTACCGCGTGCTCTGAACAGTTAATATCAGAACTTCTCCCTAGGGCATAAAACATTTATACATATGGTGTTCTTTTCCTTCTTGATGACCATTGCACAGAGTATTATCGAACTTTCAAAGAAAAAGAAACTACATTTCACGCTTCTTGACCCTGATAAACAACTACCGATTGTTGCCGGAGAAATCGCTCAGATTGTTACTGATGCGGGGAGTAGTGCCATAATGGTAGGGGGATCCACCTTGCACTCACAGAAACAGGTCGATGACACGGTTCAAGCCATTAAAAAGAACTCCGACCTGCCTGTTATCCTTTTTCCTTCTGGGGCGAAATTCCTAAGTAAATACGCTGACGCGGTTTTCTTCATGAGCCTTCTGAACTCCAATAATCTAGAATACGTCATCAGAGAACATGTCAAAGGAGCACCCTTTGTTAAATACTCAGGCCTTGAACCTATATCAATGGGGTACGTAATCGTAGAACCGGGAATGACCGCGGGACGTATCGGACAAGCAGATTTAATCAAACGAGATGATTTCACAACCGCTGTTGGATATGCTCTTGCCTCGGAATATCTTGGTATGAAGTTTTTCTACATAGAGGCTGGATCTGGGGCACCTACACCAGTCCCCAATGAGATGGTCCACGCAGTGAAGAAAAATACCTCGATCCCGATTCTTGTCGGTGGTGGCATCCGCAACCCAGAGACTGCCAAAGAAAAATTACTCGCGGGAGCAGATATCATCATAACTGGGACTGCTATTGAAAAAGACAAGCATTTTAAAAACACGCTTGCTGAGATTATTAATGCAATAGAAGAGATGTAAAATATGAGATATTTTGTAAGTATTGGGGGGGCCTCCGGTAGTATTTACGGGATTAGATTATTACAGGAATTAAACAAAATGGGACATGAGGTGCATCTTGTCGTGTCTGAAAGGGCAAAAAAAATTCTAAAACACGAGACGGCATATATATATCCCATTATCAAGAAACACGCGCATGTGACATACGACAACAAGGATTTATACGCTGGTCCAGCAAGTGGCTCATTTCATCTAGATGGTATGATTGTGATGCCTTGCAGTATGAAAACTCTCTCTGCCATCGCCAATGGTTTCGGTGACACTCTCACGTCACGGGCTGCGAGCTGTTGTATGAAGGAAGGAAGACCGTTAATCCTTGTTCTCCGCGAAACACCGCTTGATATGGCTGGGATAAAAAACATGCATGCAGCAAAGGATGGCGGAGCGGTTATTCTACCTGCAATGCCTGCGTTTTATCACAAACCTAAGAGCATTGAAGATCTTGTGGATTTCATCGTTGGAAAAGTTCTTGATCAACTTGGGATAGAGCACTCATTGTTTAAACGTTGGAAATAAAAACAGGTGTAAACAATGGAAATCACGGCGTGTCCGAATTGTGGAAGTAAAAACATTGGCATCGGGACCCTTGGTGATGGTATCATCTCCGGTTTGTCCTCATGGAAAGAGGTGTGTCGCGACTGTGGGTATCAGGGAGCTTCTCTTGTCTTTGAATCTGAAGCTGTCTATCAAAAATTCCTTGATGCATTACACCATCAGAAAAGACAACAGCAACAGCAAACCAAACAAACGATAGAACAAACCCCCGATCAGGAATTAGATGAGCAACCAACAAAACAAAAAGAAAGAGAAACAACATTACATATGAGAGACATCGATCCCGGCAATCAAGAGAATAAGCGCTATCATTTTGAGTTTATTTTGGCAATTGTTATTGCTATTGTCTTTTTTATCATCCTGTTCGGAAGTAGCTATCTTAGAATAGACAATGACCTATCCTCCCAAAACGATTTTGTTACCCTCCTTTTTACTCTCCTTGGTAGTTTTATAGGAGTAGTCATTTTTTTCTTTCTCGTCATCGTCCTTTTAGAGATGGCATATAGGAGTATTTACCGTCAGAAAAAATAGGGGTTATTCTTCACACAACTGTATAAAATTCTTAAAGATTTTCTCGCCGAACTGTGTATGTTCCACTTCAGGATGAAACTGCAATCCATAAAAAAGTTTATGGTTGTGCCGCATTGCCTGGATCGTACAATTGTCGCTTTCTGCAAGTTTTATGAAATTTCTTGGTAAGACCGTAACCTCGTCATTATGAGATTCCCAGACAATCGATCTTTTTAACACCTCTTTGAACAATGGTTCGTCTTCAACACATATTGTTAATTCCACCTGTCCAAACTCAGGCAGTTTTGATGGTTTTACCATGCCACCGAAATGCCGTGCCATGAACTGATGCCCTGCGCATATCCCAAGAATTGGAAAATGTGCTTTTTCAAGATACTCCGCGCAATTACCAAGAGAACTATCTAATCCTATTCGCGGTGCACCTCCTGACAATACAAGCCCTTGCACACCCTCCTCCTGAAGGTCTTTAAAAAGAGTTATGTTTGGTACGATATTCGTCTCAACCTCTAGGTCACGGAGTATCCGCCATTCACGATGTGTCCATTGCCCGCCATTATCAACAACATAGATTCGGGCCATAGAATCATTCCCACTCAACAGTACCAGGTGGTTTGTTAGTCACATCATATACAATCCTATTTACTTTCTCTTTGAGGGTGTTAGTAATTTTCATGGAAATTACATCAATCACTTCATGAGGAATCATGCTATAATGGCAGGTCATCGCATCGACACTATGTACAGCCCGGATCGCAATTGTATTCCCATACGCTCGTTTGTCGCCGTGTACTCCGACGGTTCGTATAGGAATTAATACTGCAAAATACTGCCAAGGACGTTCAATAATCTTTTGGTCTGATGCACGCTCAATCTCCTTTTCAACAATGTCGCATGCTTCACGAACAAGCTCAGTACGTTCCGGTGTTGCTTCACCGATGATGCGAATAGCAAGTCCAGGACCAGGAAACGGTTGTCGATCAGAAACCTGTAATCGCAAGCTTCGAGCGACTTTTCGTACCTCATCCTTATACAAATCACGGAGTGGTTCCACAAGTCTTAGTTCCATATCTTGTGGTAACCCACCGACGTTATGATGGGATTTAATCGTATCGCGTAACCCCCCGCCGGATTCGATCCAGTCAGGCGCGATGGTTCCCTGCACAAGATACTCTATTTTTTCTTCCCGTGCGACGTTTTCAAAGATTCTGATAAACTTTTCACCGATGATTTTTCGTTTATTCTCTGGGTCTTCGACACCTTTCAAGGCAAGGTAATATTCCTTGCTAGCATCAACGAACCGGTAATTTAACGACAAATCCTCCATCATCTTTTTCACCTGTTCGGATTCGTTCTTCCTCATATAACCGGTATTGACGTGTACAGCAATGAGTTGCTTACCAATGGCTTTGTTGGCTAAAGTTGCACACACCGTACTATCCACTCCACCAGAGAAGGCTATCAGTGCTTTTGCCTTGATTTCTTTTTGAAGACTTGAAATGGTTTTTTCTATAAATTTCTCTGGATTAAACATCTGATAAACCTCTATTTTGACGCTGTTTTCTGCCGCATTTTCTTTCGGTATCTTATTAGTTTTTTTTCCAGTTTTGCGTTATTGACTGCAAGGATCTCCACTGCAAGCAATGCTGCATTGTCTCCTCTATCAAGCCCGACTGCCCCTACAGGAATTCCTGGCGGCATTTGCACTATCGAAAGAATTGCATCAAGATTTACTTTTCCGCTCACTGGCACCCCAATCACGGGTTTAATAGTATGAGCAGCAATGGCCCCGGGCAACGCAGCAGAAAGTCCAGCGATGCCAATAAAGATGTCTGAATCACTTTTCCCAACTATGTTTTTCAGAAGGTCTGGTGTCCGATGTGCAGATGCGACTGTAATATCATAGGTAATTCCAAATCCATCAAAGATTGCTTTTGCTTTTTCTGCGATTGGCATATCAGAAGATGATCCCATGATAATCTGCACTTTCATAATCTCACGTCAGGGAATATCATCACCATATAAATAGTTTCAACCCACTTTTTCCCGCTATCGTAAACTAATTATAGCCCAATTTAATGTTGAGTTCTCAAACTAGGACTGACCATGAAATTAGTCATTTGTGAAAAAAACATCGCAGCAAAAAGAATCGCGTTTATTCTTTCTGGAGGAAAGGTCAAAAGCCAGTATCTTGGGAAAACACCGATTTATTGTTTTACAAAAGACGATGAACCATGGGATATCATCGGCTTAAAAGGTCACATAATCAACCTTGATTACTCAAGTGGTTTCAATCAATGGTCAAAGGTCCCTCCCCATAAACTCATCGAAGTGGAACCCTGTAAGAGAGTAAGTGAAAAAGGAATTGCATCAGCATTAAAAACCCTTGTAAAGGGGACTCCTTTCCTCATCGTTGCTACTGATTTTGACAGAGAAGGTGAGCTGATAGGGGTTGAAGTTGTGGATCTTCTGAAAAGCTATAATCCCGCTATCAATCAAATAAAACGAGCGAGATATAGCGCAATTACACCCTTTGAGATAAACACCGCTTTTAATAATCTTACTGAAGTGGATTTCAATCTTTCCAATGCTGGTGAAGCACGTCAGGTCATCGACTTAGTCTGGGGGGCTGTCTTAACAAGATTTATCTCTTTAACCTCTCGTCGCCTTGGAAGAGATTTTCTCTCGATTGGAAGGGTTCAGTCACCAACTCTTGCATTGCTTGTCGAACGAGAAAAAGAGATTAAAAGCTTCATCCCCAAACCATATTGGAATCTTCTTGCGCATCTCAAGAAAGACAAACCTTTTGATGCAACTCACGAGCATGGTGTGTTTCATGAAGAACAAGCCGCTCAGGAGACATATGACACAATAAAAGACAGCAGAGAGGCACGTGTCAAAGAAGTAAAAAAAAGTGTGAACCACGAACTGCCTCCCACACCGTTTAATACAACTACGTTTATCCAAGCCGCCTCCTATCTTGGTTTTTCCGCAGTGAAAGCTATGAGCATCGCAGAGGAGCTCTATATGATGGGGTTGACATCGTATCCACGAACCGATAATACCGTCTATCCACCTTCGTTAAACATCAAAAGTATTTTACAGAAATTGTCAGAAGCCCATTTTTCAAAAGAGGTTAAAGAAGTTCAAACCAATGGAAGAAAGTATCCGACCAGAGGAAAACAACAGACTACCGACCATCCACCGATTCACCCGGTCGATGCCCCATCGAAAAAACTTGGTATCGACCAGGAAAAAATCTACGAGTTAATTTGTCGAAGGTTCTTTGCGACTCTTGCTAAAGACACGATTTCAGAAACAACGGAAGCATGGCTTGATATTTCGGGGGAGATGTTTGCCGTAAACGGGTACCGAGTTATTGAAGCAAACTGGAAGCATCTCTACCCGTACTTCAAAGAGAAAAGAAAACAAATCCCGGAACTCACACAAGGAGAAGACATCGAGGTTATTACGATTACATTAAAAAAAGATCTGACAAAACCACCGCAACGGTACACGCAAGGGGCATTGATCGCAAAAATGGAGAAGCTTTCGCTTGGTACAAAATCCACTCGCCATGAAATCATCAGCAAGCTGTACAGTCGTAAATATGTCATGGGAGGGACGCCCACTCCGACCTCCATTGCTATCGCAGTTGTTGATGCCTTGATAAATTGCGATGTCGTCAAACCAAAGATGACTGCCAAGCTTGAAACTGACATGAATGACATCGCTGAAGGAAAAAAGACGCTGGAAGAAACCGTGAAAGAATCAAGACAGATGCTTACGAAGGTCATGGAAGAGCTGGAACCTGAGAAGGAGAAGATTAAGAAAAATATCAACATCGCAGTCAAAGCACAGAACACTATTGGTTCCTGCCCGAAATGCGGAAAAGAACTAATGGTCCGTGTCTCAAAGAAGGGAAAACGTTTTGTTGGTTGTAGCGGATACCCGGATTGTAAGAACACCTATTCACTTCCTCAACAAGGAGGTCTTACAATGACGAAAAAATTGTGCGATGCCTGCAACAACCCAATCGTTCAAGTCAAAATGAAAGGGCGCCGATCCTGGGACTTATGCATCAACCCTGAGTGCCCTAAAAAAAAGAAAAAGATAGAAAAGACTGTCTAAGATTATTTTTTTCGTTTCGATTTTTTCTTACCTTTTAGTTTTTTTCAATGGTTTTCTCTTGATTTTTTTTGGTTTGCCTGATTTTTTCTTTACTTTTTTTACGGATGATTTCCTCGATTTTCTTGGTTGTAATGCCTTTGGTTTCTTTGGTCTCCCCCGCTTCTTCGTTGGTTTTTTTCTTTGTATTGTTTTTGATTTTTCTTTCTTCTTTGATATTCGCACTATTAATTTTTTTGCTTTTTTACGCTGCAGTGATTTTTCCTCTAATACAACAGTTTTTGGCCCTTTTTGTGTAGGCACTTCTGGTGGTATTGGTTCTTTTTGTTCGACAACCGCTTCTGGCGATTCCTCTTCCACCGATGTTTTTTCTTCAACGATGCCAAGAGGCATAGATTCAATGGATTCATTCTGATCTTTTTCCTTGTCCAGCTCAGCAAGAACTTGGGTTACGGAGACAACCTTGTCCCCTTCATTGAGGCGCATGATCCGAACACCCATGGTGTTTCTCCCTTGCTCGCGAATATCCCGTACCGGGATACGCACAGTCATCCCCTGTTCCGTTGTGATGATAAGCTCATTGTCATCTGTGACTTGGCTAACGAACACGACGTTACCATTCCGTTGGTTGGTCACAATTGTCCGAACACCCGTACTGCCCCGGTGTGTCATCCGATACTCATCGATCGGAGACCGCTTCCCATACCCATTTTCCGTCATGGTAAACAGTGAACCGGTGATTTCAACAACCGTCATCGCAACAACGGAGTCCTTCTTATCCTTCAACCGAATCCCAATCACCCCATGAGTCGCTCGTCCCATAGGACGTAACTCTCGTTCGTTGAAGCGGCAGGCCTGACCACGAGCAGTGGCGATCATCACCGTTTTGGTCCCATCAGAAAGTTGTATACCCATCAGCTCATCACCCTGCTCAAGTTTAATTGCTATGATCCCATTGACCCGGATGTTCCCATAGGCGGAAAGTAAAGTCTTTTTGATCGTTCCTTTTTTCGTAGCAAAAATAAGATAATGCTTGTCATCGAACTCATGGATAGGTAATGCGGTCTCTATTCGTTCTCCCTCTTCAAGTCTGGGTAGTAGATTAATGATGGCTTTTCCTTTTGCATATCGGTCCCCTTCTGGGATTTTATATCCTTTCAGCCAGTATGCACGCCCGTGGTTTGTGAAAAACATCAGATAGTCATGCGTGGAGGTGATAAAGGTATCTACCACGAAATCCTCTTCTTTTGGTCTGACACCGATTAAACCCTTGCCACCACGATGCTGTGTCCGATACGTCTCCGTCGGAATCCGTTTGATATACCCAGCCTTGGTGATTGTCACCACGACTTCCTGCTCTGGGATGAGATCCTCAATGTCAATGCCGACTTCTCCTTCTACAATCTGCGTGCGACGCTCGTCACCAAACCGTTTCTTAATATCAAGCAGCTCTCGTTTGATTTCTTCTAGGATTTTCTGTTTATCTGCAAGCAACGTCTCTAATCGTTCGATAATCTCTTTGGTCTCCTCATATTCCTTTTCAACCGCCTCAATTTCCATGCCGGTGAGTTTCTGCAGCCGCATATCAAGAATCGATTTCGCCTGTATCTCGGAAAGTGAAAAGCGTTTCATCAACTTGGTTTTCGCTTCTTCTACCTCTTTGCTCTGCCGGATGATCTTGATAACCTCGTCGATGTTTCGCAGCGCGATCATCAACCCTTCAAGGATATGTATTTTCTCCTTTGCTTTGTTGAGATCATAATTGGTACGGCGAGTGATGACCTCTAAGCGATATTCGATATACTGCTGCAGGCTTTCCTTTAATGTAATTACCTTTGGCTCAGCCTTGACAATCGCAAGATTTAGCACGCCAAAGGAGGATTGCAGTTCTGTACGTTCAAATAACTGATTGAGCACCACATCATCAATCGCATCGCGCTTCAGTTCGATGACAATCCGCATCCCTTTACGGTCACTCTCGTCACGAAGATCTGCGATTCCATCGATTTTTTTTTCCTTTACTAACTCCGCAATCGTCTGCAACAACATGGACTTGTTCACCTGATAAGGTAACTCATGGACAATGATTCGATTCTTCTGCTCTCCCTCCTCGATGGATGTTTTTGCCCGTACAATCAATGCCCCTCGCCCGGTCGTATATGCAGAGAGAATCCCTCCTCTGCCGTAGATGATGCCACCAGTGGGGAAATCTGGGCCTTTGATTATATTCATTAGTTCGGGTGTTGATACCTCTAGGTTATCAATCATATGGATGATACCGTCAATAACCTCTGAGAGATTATGCGGTGGCATGTTCGTCGCCATTCCAACCGCGATACCGGAGGATCCATTCACCAGCAGATTTGGTAAAATTGCTGGAAGAACCTCTGGCTCTTTTAACGTACCATCAAAATTATCACGCCATTCCACGGTGTCTTTCTCGATGTCCTGAAGCATCAATTTAGTGATTTTTGCCATCTTAGTTTCTGTATAACGCATCGCAGCAGCGGAATCCCCATCAACTGACCCAAAGTTACCCTGCCCCGCAATCAATGGATAACGAAGTGAAAAATCTTGTGCCATTCTTACAAGTGAATCATACACTGCCTGATCACCGTGCGGGTGATATTTTCCCAAGGTTTCTCCGACGACACGAGCAGATTTTTTATATGATTTTTCATAACTTAGCCCCATCTCATTCATTGCGTAGAGGATCCGTCGATGCACAGGTTTAAGACCGTCACGAATATCCGGGAGCGCCCGGCTCATAATGACACTCATCGAATAATCTATGAACGCGCGCTTCATTTCTTCGTTAATATCACGAGGTTGATCGTTTTTCTTGGATATTTCCACCATTTTTCATCACCTTAAATATCGAGATTCTTGACATCTTTTGCATGTGTTTCAATAAAATTTTTCCTTGGTTCGACAGCCTCGCCCATCAGAACTGTGAAAAGTTCATCTGCCTCCACTGCGTTCTCAATAGTCACCTGCATCATCATGCGGCTTTCAGGATCCATGGTTGTTTCCCATAGCTGCTGCGGATTCATCTCCCCAAGACCTTTGTATCGTTGAATGTTCAGACCTGTTTCTCCTAGCTGTTTTAGTTTTAGCATGCGTTCTTGCTCCGTATAGGCGTATTCAATAGTCTTTCCCTTCGTTATTTTATAGAGAGGCGGTCGTGCGATGTAGAGATATCCTCTCTCTATAAGAGGTCGCATATAGCGGAAGAAAAACGTGAGAAGCAATGTTCTAATATGTTCTCCATCGACATCGGCATCGGTCATCAGGATAATTCGATGGTACCTTGCGTTCTCAATATTGAATTCCTCAGCGATTCCAGTCCCGATGGCAGTTATCAAATGAAGGATTTCCTCGCTTTTTAGAATCTTATCCATCCGTGCTTTCTCGACATTGAGGATTTTACCTCGCAAAGGCAAGATTGCCTGGAATTCTTTGTCCCTGGCTTGCTTTGCTGAGCCACCAGCGCTATCGCCCTCTACAAGGTAAATCTCTGATTGACTTGGGTCTCGGCTGGAGCAATCTGAAAGTTTCCCTGGGAGTGCTGATGATTCTAGCAGTCCCTTTCGTCGTGTGAGTTCTCTAGCTTTCCTGGCTGCCTCACGGGCTTTGCTTGAGAGCACTGCTTTATCAACGATGACATGGGCGACCGGTGGGTTTTCCTCAAAGAACTCAGAGAGCTTCTCGTAAGAGATGCTTTCGACGATTCCTTTGACTTCTGAGTTCCCCAATTTTGATTTGGTCTGTCCCTCGAACTGTGGTTTTCGTACCTTCACCGAGATGATCGCGGTGATGCCTTCTCTTGAATCCTCACCAGTGAGACCAAAACTTTCATCAAAGAGTTTGTTTTTCCGGCCATAGTCGTTCAACACACGGGTTAATGCTCCTTTAAAACCAACGAGGTGTGTCCCTCCCTCGATTGTATTGATATTGTTCGCAAAGGTGAAGATGTTCTCTGTGTATCCATCGGTGTATTGTATGGCGATTTCGACTTGAACAGAGTCTTTCTCTCCTTGTATGTAAATTGGTTTTCGGTGTAGCGACGTCTTATTTTTATTGATGTGAAGGACAAACTCGCTAACGCCGCCATCATATCGAAAAACTTCATGCTTTCCGATTCGCTCATCGATAATCTCGATCTGTAAGCCGGCATTTAGAAACGCCATTTCACGTAAGCGGGTGATGATCGTCTCATAATCAAACTCGGTGGTTTCGAAAATATCTTTATCTGGTAGAAATGTCACAGTCGTACCAGTGTCTTTTGCTTTTCCTATGACCTTTAATACTGTCGCGGTTTTTCCATATTCATATCTCTGGTGGTGTTCTTTTCCATTTCTTCTGACTTTTACTTCGAGCCATTTGGAGAGAGCATTGACGCAGGAGACTCCGACACCATGCAGTCCGCCAGAGACTTTGTATGCTTGTCCGTCGAATTTACCACCGGAATACAGTGTGGTGAGAACCAGTTCGACGCCAGGTTTTTTATATTTCTCATGGATGTCGATTGGTATTCCTCGGCCGTTATCGGCTATTGATACTGGTCCATTTTTATGCAGTGTTATTTTTACATTTGTACAATATCCTGCTAGTGCTTCATCGATTGAATTATCAACGACCTCGTAGATGAGATGATGTAACCCGCGTATGTCTGTACTTCCGATGTACATTCCTGGGTTTTTTCGAACGGATTCGAGTCCTTCGAGAACCTGGATTTTATCGGAATCATAGGTGCTTTCAAGCAGGATTTTGTTGTCTTTCATAAATATCACATCGTTACAAAGTCTACACTAGTTCCGGTTGTCTTATGTTAGAGTTCTGTATCCCATTTTCCTAGGGTAGCTTTACAGAGGACTCATATGGAGTGGAGGCTAATAAAGCTTACTATCGAACGAACCTTAATAATTTCAAATAAAATATTTCCTAAGAAAATATAGAATAGTTATATTGTTTAGGATATATCTTAACTTACAAAAATGGAAAATCAAGTATTTAAACTACTTATATTAAACAATTTTTTTTAACCTATTTTTCACCTAATTTTTAATAAGCATTAAATAACGATGTCACTATCCCTAGAATAGTAGAGACGTATGAATAAAAAAAGAAAAATAGCTATCCTTTTAACAGTCTTTTTCTTCTTGGCAAACCATGTTATTATTGTTTCAACAGCAGCAGACCAAGATACCGCTGAACAATATGCCCCGATTCTTTATTTCGTAGACGGTGAGAAATGCTATCCTGTCAATGTTACCTATGCAATTTATGAGGTTGGTAACCCGATACCCCTCTCTATGTTACCAACAGCAGTGATGCTTAAAAACTATACGTCTGATGTATATTATCTTGATAACCAAAAGGGGACTATTGCAGTTGGCGACAATGGTATTGAAAACGCTTATCAAAACAATACGCTCGTTCTAGATTATACCGTCTATGCCCGTGTAGATCCATCTAATACTTTTATTCAATACTGGTTTTTCTATGCATTTAACAATGGTGATCTGAATCGTCATGAGGGAGATTGGGAAATGGTACAGGTTATCCTTTCAAATGGACAACCAACAGATGTGATGGTTAGCCAACACCATACGGGACAAAAAGCTATTTGGAGCCAAGTTGATAAAGAAGGTAGTCATGTCAATGTCTACGTTGCTCGAGGTAGCCATGCCAACTACATCAAACCATATTCAGGTAAAATCGGCTTGGCAAGTGATACGGTTGCTGATAATGGCCTGGTATTACGATCGACCCAATATAATATAGAAATATTAGATACTCAACCTTGGCTAGATTTTGCAGGACGCTGGGGATGGATTGGCAACAACGAATCCACAGCAGCTCAAGCAGAGATTCTTGGGGAAGCAGGACCACCTGGACCGAAATTCAGACAAGAAGGTAGCATGTGGCAGCCATATGTATGGGCCTCAGGACTTCAACCAGCAAACGATATCCTCTTTGTTCTTGAATGGTTCTATGAGGAACTCCCCTTCATCACTACAACCGTTCCTAAAGAGAACGAATAAATAGAAAATAAGATGACTAAATAAATATCGATACAAAAGGGTTACCCATGTTAATAAATGCAGATTTGCACATCCATTCGAGATATTCTGGCGCAACGAGCGATAAGATGACGATATCCTCTCTGTCTAACGAGGCACCAAAAAAAGGAATAAATGTCCTAGCAACAGGGGATTGTCTGCATAAATCATGGCAAAACGAGATTAAGACATGCACTATCATTGATGATGGCACATTTGAGATGAACGACACACGCTTTATTCTTAGCACTGAAGTTGAGGACAACCATCGAGTGCACCATCTGCTTTATTTCCCTAGTTTTTCAGCTGTAGATAGTTTTAAAGAAGCTATCAAGACAAAATCAAAAAATCTTGATACAGACGGACGACCGAACGTATACATGAACGGCCAGGAAATCGCACATCTTGCAAAAGATGTTGATGCTCTCATCGGACCTGCACATGCCTTCACTCCATGGACTGCGATGTATGCATATTATACGTCTCTTGAGAGTTGTTATGGTGATTTGGCGTCCTATATCTCCTTCATCGAACTTGGATTAAGTGCTGATACAGATTATGCAGATACCATCCAGGAACTGCATCGACTTACGTTTCTGACTAATTCAGATTGCCATAGTCCTCATCCGGTGCGACTGGCTCGGGAGTTTAATCGTTTTGAAGTCAAAGATGTAACATTTACTGAAATTAGAAAAGCAATCCTTCGTACAGGAGGCAATAAACCCATTTTGAATGTTGGTTTGCCCCCGCAGGAAGGAAAATACAATGAATCTGCCTGTATCTCATGTTTCACCCATTATACTCTTGATGAGGCGATAAAACGACGGTGGAAATGCAGTTGCGGTAAACGCATTAAAAAAGGTGTACGAGACCGTATTGGAGAGATTGCCACTTTCAAAGAACCCAGACATCCTACACATCGACCACCATATGTTCACCTCATCCCCCTTTCGGAGATCATCGCAAAAGCTATTGGACAACACAATCCCTTTACCCAGAGCGTCACG
>Ga0209427_10001178_pt1 | contig 29725 bp, 28 predicted proteins | sample DeeMarSWOR136_30_FD_187465 | JGI IMG/M metagenome (GOLD analysis project Ga0209427, IMG submission 187465) | Marine sediment microbial communities from White Oak River estuary, North Carolina - WOR-1-36_30 (SPAdes) (version 2) | ecosystem: Environmental > Aquatic > Marine > Intertidal zone >...
CCCCGCCACTCAGAAGGGTATGTATTGCGGCAAAATCCAGCAAATCCTCGTCACCTGGCTGTGCTTCCTGTTGATGGAGCATAATCTGCCCACTCTCCGCGTCAAAGGTGCCCCAGAATTGAACACCAACAGCCACGAATAACGTCTCAATCCGCCCGTGATAGGATGCCGGCACAACTTTCATCAGGTCGTCCGAGGCTTGCTGAGTACCTGAAAGTCGTTGATATCGGGCGTAGGCTTCCGTTCGTTCTTTTGTGAAGTATGGCTCGGCGACAGCCCAGGCACGGTTGCGCAACTCTTCGATGCTCAACTCCTCCGGGTTTCCTGTAACACCACTGTCCAGCAGATAAGAGTACTTATTTGCTCTCGCATAAATCGGCAGTAGATAATCGACTCCTGCCAATATGAGAGGGACACGTTCACCCTGCAGCAGTTTACGCAAGCCTGCATCAATCTGGCGAAAGTATTTTAAGATGTTCGACTTGGCATCATCGATGCCACCACCATGGCCATGAAAAATCACTGACTTCTCACCTTTCCCCACGGGTGCGGCAGTATGTAACTGGATGTTTCTTTCAGAATCATAACGAAGAGTATCCGCAAGACTTTCAGGCATGTCTTCCAGGGTGATCTCATTTACAGTGTACCGCGTACCCTCAAACAACCTAACTTCATTCTGGCTTAGGGCTAATATATAGAAACGTCCATCGCTTGTAAGTAGTGGAAGAAGAGGTTTGATATGAAAACGACTGGTGACTACCACAAGCTCGTCAAAAGATAAAGGAAGCCTGTAGTGACGAAATAACCCTGACGAAGAAAATATTGCCAAGCCGTCGTTCTGATGTTGCCAGAAGAAAGCTTTTCTTAAAAGCTCTTTTACGGGCTTGAGTAGTTCTCTTGTTTCTTTAGAAGTAAGACCTGCACCAGTCAATCGCTTTTGAGCTTCCCGGACCAAGTTCTTCAGCCTGATAGGATCTTGTCGTGTTTGCTCGCCTGCACGATGTGTGGGCATGAAGACGGATACGCAAAGTCCTTCAGGTTTCTCCACGAGCATCTTTAATTCATTCATTGACAATAAGCTCATTACACTAGCTCCTATACAACAAAATTCAAAACCTGCCTCAGCAGTGGCATTTCAACATAATCTGTGGTTCAAACACCTTTACAAGTTACTCTTGTACTACATCTGCGTCCTGTTGTTGCGGTTTTCCAGCGAAAATCGGAATGCCTATAGCCGAAATGACTACACTGGTCACGATGATCGCCATAATAATGTCGGGGTAAACAGCAGCATTTATAATACCAGCAGCGACCACTACTTGAATCAGCACAGCGGCAGATTCACCCCTGGCAAACATTGTGGTCAATATGCCACTGTTGGCTAACAGGGTACGACTACCCGCAGAAGAGAGAAGGACTACAATGTACCTTCCAAATAATAGTATAAGGGACAGAACGACGCCGAGTACAACAAGTCCAGGCTCCTTAAAAGTTATCATTAGTCCTAGATAGATAAAGAAGAAGGTCTTTATAAGAAAGGATATCTGAGAATGGAATCTCCTCATTATTTCAGTGGCCTCAACTGTTCGCTTAATTCTAAATAGTCTAGCTACGCTTACGCCGTTTCCTAGTATGATACCGAAGACCAAGGCAAAGATTACGCCGCTGCCATGAACAGCCTCTACAATAAAGTAGAAAAGAAAAACAATGGCCAAAGTCGTGATGTCGCCATAAGCTTCCTTTTCCAACACCGCAAGCATCCAGAGCCAGAAAAATCCGACAGCAGCTCCGATTCCAATCCCTACGCCGAACCGTATACCAATATCCTGACCAATTATTGAAACTTCGAGCCCAGACTCCCCGCTAGACATGGCTCCTATGAGAACTAGAGCAAGGACTATTACTATAGGGCTGTTCAGAGCAGATTCCAGACTCAGCAAAGATGAGACCTGATCTGGGACTCTGGCTCGACTTATCAAGGGCACTACTATGGCAGAGCTGGTACCACCCACAACAGTCCCGAGCAACAAGCTATCCATCAGTCCCCAGTCCAACAGGTAATGGGTAACGGCTGCTACTGACGCTATGCTGACTCCAACGCCCAATAAGACCAGTGGTATTGCTCTGGGTGCGCAGAAAAGAATATTTTTAAATTCGAATTCCAGTCCCGCACTGAATAATATTACGACTAAAGCCAAGCTGGCGATTATTTCCGAAGCCGGTGCTATTTGAGACGGATCAACGATGTTTAGTACAGGTCCTATTAAGTAGCCCAAGGCTAGCAGTATTAGTATGTCAGGAAAACTCGTTTTCCTGAAAAGAAAATCTGCCAGGAAGCCGATAAGTAAGAGTATTCCAATGAACCCGAATACTCCCGCAACTGTCATCATAGCACCCCTTGACTTTTAATTGCCTTCTGTAAACATAGCAACAGATTGGGTATAATTATAGATAGACCACATCAGAATGCTGGTCTAAAGACAAAAATACAAGCAAATAGTCCTTAAGGTGGTTGGTTATCAAGAAATTCTGCTTTACGTGCTCCCTGCCATTTTGCCCCAGCCAGTTGGCATATTCCGGGTTGCTCAATAGCTGTTTAAGATCATAAGCAGCGCCTTCAACTGTGTAACACAGGAGTCCAGTAAGCTTATTCTTAATCTGCAAAGGTATGCCTCCCACCGCCGAAGCCACCACCGGCTTAGCTTTCCACAAGGCTTCACTTATGGTCAGCCCAAAACCTTCTTTCAACGACTTCTGCATGACAATTGTGGCTGCCCGCTGCAAGGCATTGATCTCTATATCACTCCCAGGTGGCACCAGCAAAACATGAATATCGTGATTTCCTTCCGCCCGCCGCCTTACTTCCTTGAGTACCTCCTCAGATTCGGGGTCATCATCAGCTGTGCCCCCAGCCAGAACAAGCTGACAGTCTATATTTTTGCTCACCATCTCAAAAGCTTCTATTACCCCCAGCGGGTCCTTAAGACGGTCAAAACGGGAGATTTGAACAATCATCGGTTTGTCCGAAGTCAAACCATATTTTGCCAACACAGAATCAATAGTCGCCGAATCAAGCTCCTTATTCTTATCGCTCAGCGGGTCTATAGACGGCGTAACCAAGAACTGGCGAACAGGCAATTTTTGAGCAAAGTTAGGTGATGAGAAGACAACGGCATCATAGTCAACAATGAAGTCATTTAAAAATTTCCATACCTTCTTATCAGGTTTGGAGACATCAATGTGACACCGCCATACCCACCTGTTACCTATCTCCCTCTTCTTGGCTATCAAGCCTACCGGCTGTGGGTCATGAATGAATAAATAGTCCCCATAAAACTTCATTTCCTCCAGATTTCGCTCGGTTACCTCCGAGAACAGAGCGAAATCTCCAGGCGAAATTCTCTCACGCTTACCATGAAGGGCATTGTGGAATTTCTTGGTAACCTCAAAGAATTCTTCGGTACCACTGATAACATCCCATCTAGCATCAACACCTAGCTGATTAAGCAGAGGCACCATATGCTCCAATATCTCCGCCACCCCACCACCAACAAACGTGGAGTTTATGGTCTGAATGATTTTGCCAGCCAATTTCTCAGCCAGCACCTTCAAGTCTTCAAGGCAGCTGATGCCAACTATCGGCTCATAGTCATGTAACCGGCTTCTAGAGTGCAAATAAATCTTATCCTGCAATTAATCCACCTTATTTAATGCGTTTCTCAATGAGCTGAATTATAGTTGACCTTAGTCCATCCAGTGTATAGTTATACGGGTCAAGATAAGCTAACTTATCAGCCAAATCCTTGTCCTCAAGACAATCCTCAATCCAAATAGAAAAGTCGTTAACACCCTTCTTTAACCTCAATCTCGCCTCAAAAATATGGTAACTGAGTGAATTTAGACTAACCTGTCTGAGCACCTCAACGAATTCCCTGAGGTCATGAGCAATATACGGAGTAGCCAAAATGAAGCTCGTTGACCTGACGAAATGGAACTCTCTTCCCTCACGGGCAGTCCGCTCATCCGGCTTCTTCAACAAGTAGTCCCCAATTACGCCTTCAATCCTTGCCCTCAAGGCACCGATGCTGGGAAAATCAAACGTATCGATGTTAGCTAATTTCTCACCCAGGACTTCGTCACCCAGTTCATCACTCACCCACAGGGCGAAATCATTAGCAGGTTCTGGAGTTAGATACTGGTGCTCCTCCAGGAAGCTATGCGTATGATAATAAATCACCGGGTCGGGAACTTCTTTTAACAATTTAGCCAACTCAGTCAAATTGGTGGCTTGAAGTCCAGTCAGCTCCTTCAAATTGAGATGTGTGTAAAAACGAAAGGGTTTAGTAGCCTTCTTTAATGGACGCCCGTAATTAACAACAGTGCTCTGGAGCAATCGACTGTTAGGAATCATAACAAGATTTCCATCGAGACCCCTAACCTGGGTACTCCTCCAGTTCACATCAGTGACATAACCGCTCTCCCCAGACTCCAATTTTATAAAGTCACCAGCCTTGATTTGTTCGCCCTGCGCTAGCTGAAAGCCTGAGAAAAGATTGGCTATTAAGTCTCTAAAAGCTAAAGCAGCTACCAGGATAACAGCAGCCATAACCAAGATTATTGGTGTAGTCGGTACTCCCCAGACATCGAGCAATATCAAGGCTCCCATCACAGCAATGATAATTCTAACGACGTTTACTATCAAAGGCTCAGATGGTTGCAGGCGTGGGACCTTGCCAATATAAAGCCTCAATATCTTTATGCTTAAACTTACGGCAACCCAAGTAAGCGAAAAGACGAAGAGGCTTGCCAATATCTTATCGGCTAAGACTTTGCTGGCAGGGTCTAACTTTGAGACCTGTATGGCTATAAATGCGCCTAAAATCATAAACCAGTAGATAAAAGGTGTCCGTGTCGACTGAATGACTAACTGGCTTCCCTCCCACTTCCCTCTTTCCGCCCAGCGATTAAAGGCTCTATAAACAATCCTCCTGACCCACAGACCAACCACATAAGTAGCCAGGAAAACCAGCAAGGGGATAACGATATAAAGCCAATTTTCCGTCAGCCAAAGCCAACTTGTGGTCAGCCAATCAAGCATTAAGCATCTCCACCATTATAGCATCTTTAAGAATCGCGCCACCTCCTCCGGTGACTTCAGAAAGTAACGTGCTACTGATTGTAAGCCATCCTCACCGACAAAAATTGAAATGCCGTCATTCCTCTCAATCGCCTTAAAACCATCCTCGTCAGTCAAGTCATCCCCCAGATATACAGGCAATGCTCCACCTTTACCCCTAACTTCCCTAAATTCAGCCATAAGCCAGGTTATCGCCTTGCCTTTGTCCCAATCTCCGGGCGGCCTTATTTCATACACTTTCTTACCTTGAGTAATCTTTATCTTGCCCATCACATTCAATGTATCAGTGACCTTTCTGAAGCTGTCTTTTACTTTCCCCTCCTCGGTATCATCGACCAATCGATAGTGAACACTGACAGTTAAACCCTTATCCTCAACAAACACCCCTTTAATACCTCTCAACGTAGCTGACAGTGCCTGATTCAACATCTGAAGGGAAGGCCTCATTTCCTCAGCAATAGGCTCTAAGAAGCTTGAACCAAAACCCTCTATCTCCAACCCGTGGTTTCCGGCATAAATAATGCCCTCTAAATCCACTTTACTTTTTAGATCAGCCAGAGCTCTGCCGCTGATTATACCAACTGTATAGCGACGGTTCTTAGCCAATTTTCGGAGCAGTCTTTTTACATCCTGAGGAAGAATAGCTAATTCAGGCTTATCTACAATAGGAGTTAAAGTGCCATCATAATCCGAGAGAAACAGGATATGCTCAGCCGATTTGAGACGATGGGCAACCTCATCCCACACATCGAAAAGATAACGCATGACATAAAGACCACTAAAGTCCCAGATTAGCTAACTCAGAAATGATGCTCCCAGCCCAACGATAAATATTGTTTTCTTCAACCGTCTGACGCAGCTTCCTCATCCTTGTCTTCCTTTGTTCCTCAGGCATTTCAATGGCTTTTCTTATCGACTCAGCAAAGTCATCAGTAGCGTAAGGATTCACAAGAAGTGCTTCGGTCAACTCCCTGGCAGCACCGGTGAATGGGCTAAGTATCAGCACACCATCTTCGTCTGTTCTGGAGGAAACAAACTCCTTAGCCACCAGATTCATCCCATCTTGGAGCGAACTGACGATGCAGAAATGTGCCAACCTATTAAAAGCCAGCAAAGTTGTAGGCGACAAATGCTCCCTGACATATATTATCGGTTGCCAATTAGCAGATTGATATTTCCAGTTTATTTCCTCGACAAGGTCATCGAGCTCGGCATTCAGCTCCTTATATTTCTTAATATGAATCCGGCTTGGCTCTCCTAATTGAAAGAAGACGACACGTCCTCGGTACTCTGGATACTTTGTCAGGAACTTATCCAGAGCTCTTAACCTATGCGGGATTCCTTTCGTGTAATCCAACCTGTCAATCCCAATTCCGATGAACTCACCCCCCACCTGCCAACTACGGCGAATTTCTTCCATTTCTTCAGTGATTTCCGTTTCAGCGGCATCCTGTGCTATTCGATGAAAGTCAACACTGATAGGAAACGGACGCACCAGAGTCGTTTTACCGCCACGGCTAACCGCCGACTTCTCATGGTCAACTCTCGCCTCCAGCATCAGCCTCACCGTTTCCAGAAAGTTATCACAATGATACCTTATGTGGAAGCCGAGGAGGTCGTTGCCCAGTAAACCATCCAATATTTCTTCCCCCCAGGGACAAATTCGAAAGGCCTCAGGGTTGGGCCACGGAATATGCCAGAACTGTGCCGTAATGACCTGAGGATTTCTGGCCTTTATCAATCGAGACAAGAGCGCCAAATGATAATCCTGAATAAAAACAAACGCCCTACTGTCGCCGACTTCCTCCAGAACAGCGTCAGCGAAAATCTGATTCACGCTTTTGTAAGTGTCCCAATTAGCCTCATCGAAGTTCGGCGGTGTATAGGCAATATGACATAGCGGCCACAGGGCTTCGTTTGAGAAACCCAAATAGTAACCTTCCTCTTCTTCCTTGGTTAACCACACCCGCCTCAAGGTATAACAAGGCCCATCTGGAGGGACTGATACGCGGTTTTTACCATCAACAACTTCTTTGTCAGCGCTGCCGCTGCCATGGGCAACCCAGACACCACCACAGGCACGCACTACCGGATCCAGAGCCACCGTCAGTCCGCTCGCCGGGACAATACACTGAACTTCATCACCGGATGAAACATGGATATAAGGCTCCCTGTTGGAAACGACTGCAAATAAGCGCTCAGTTAATTTGCTTCTAACTAGCTCCTGCAAATCTTCCCTTGTCCAGCTCAATTAATTCCTCCTTACCTCTTCACCGTAACTGACAACAAAACAACCGCCAGTTCTAGTACTGATGGGATAGAAATAATGAACGCTTACTAGCTATTACCGCCTATTGTTAAAAGCAGCGAATACGATTTCAACAGAAAGGCGAACAAAAACACCAAAATGCCCAAAACTAGACTTCGGTTAACACAACGCAGAGCTCCTGATTCCCACACGCAACAACTCTTAACAAGTTAAAACGCTCTGCTATTACAGATGAGATGCACCGGGAAAATCTATACCTTGTATAGATTTCGTGCCTATTTCTTTTTGGCAGTGGATTTCTTGGCTGGCTTTCCAGCCTTCTTGTTATGAGCCGCACACGTCTTACACATAACCTTAACCCCTTTCCTTTGCCTTCCCTACTATACCATCCGCCAAAGCGCACAGTCAATATTCACCAGTTTTAAAAATCAAAGCCTTGACCGTCCTCACAGCAAGCAGTAGAATTCCACAAGCTGCAGTACATCAGCGATACCCTGTTTAGAAAGAGAACAGAACCATGAGGTCTTTAAAAAGTGAATGCCAAAGATACAGTGGTTGCATTCACTTCCCCAAGAACAGGAATGGACCATGACTGAAAATCTTTCCACACAACTTGAAAAATACCTGCCGAAGCCGGTTCTGGCTCTGACAAAAATTGCCGGCAGAGAAGCCAGTGAACTGGGGCTGGTGCTCTACATCGTCGGCGGCGTGGTGCGCGATTTGTTTCTGGGCCGTGCCAATTTTGACTTCGATTTGGTCGTCGAAGGTGATGCCATCAGCCTCGCCCGGAGACTAGCGAAGGATAGTCAGGCTAAGCTAACAACTCACCCTCGCTTCGGCACTGCCAAGCTCAACTACCCCGGCTTCAGCCTTGACTTAGCCACAGCCCGCAGCGAAACCTACAGCAAACCGGGAGCCCTGCCCATCGTTAAGCCAGGTAAACTCAAGAATGACCTCCTCCGCAGGGACTTCTCCATCAACGCTATGGCTTTATGCCTAACGCCTCATCGCTTCGGCGAGCTTATCGACCCATATAACGGCAAAGATGACCTCGATAACAAACTTATCCGTATCCTACACCCCAATAGCTTCATAGATGATGCCACCAGAATCCTGCGAGCGATACGTTATGAACAAAGGTTAGGCTTCAAGATAGAAGCTGATACCGAAAAATTGCTCCGTCGTGATGTAGCTATGCTCGATACCATAAGCGGTGACCGCATAAGGCATGAGCTGGAGCTAATCCTTAAGGAAGACAAACCAGAGCTAGTCTTATGGCGAGTCGGAGAGCTGAATGTACTCCACCAACTGCACCCATCACTAAAAGGCAACGGCTGGCTAAGCAAGAAATTTGAACAGGCTCGAAAGGCTGATATACGAGCCTCACTTCCGACCCTCTACCTGTGCCTGTTCATCTACAATCTAAACGATAAGCAGAACGAGGGGTTCGTCTCACGTCTCAACTTTCCCAAAAATCCAACTCAAGCTACGCGCCACACGTTACAGCTTAAGGTTCAACTTCACAAGTTAGCCAACCCACAACTAAAGCCCAGTGATCTTTACCAGTCGCTTCACGGTTACACAACAACAGCCATTCAAGCCAATTCTCTGGCATCAGAATCACCAATAGCGAGCCAGCACCTGCAGCTTTACCTGACAAAATTACGTTATACAAAGACACTGCTAAGCGGCGAGGACTTGAAAAGAATGGGGATTCCCGCCGGGCCTCAGATTGGAGAGATTTTAAACGCCCTTCACAAAGCGCGGCTCAACGGAGAAATCAAAACACGAAAAGAAGAGGAGAACTTTGTCCGGCGCCAAAAGCAATCAGGTTAAACAACCTGCGGCAAAACTGTAGACACAGAGTAGGCTTCGAGCCCCTGCTGGCAAAGTCGTTGACATACTTCCCCAGCCTTGTCCTCACTATCCACGGGCGCAAACAGGGCTAGACCTGAGCCAACCAGGTGAATGTTCTTACCACCTTTTTCCTCAAAACGCCTCCAGTAATCCTCCAGCCCGGGGAAAGCATCAAAGGCTACCTTGTCAAAAACATTAAACAACAAGGATGGAGAGAGCCGACCACCTTGAAGCCAGGCTTTTGATGCCTTGCCAGCAAAATGACCTCCGGTAAAGTAGCGGGCATCCAAACGGGAATAAAGTTGTTGTGTTTTACCAGGTATTCTGGACACCGGCGGCAAAAGCAGGACAAACCAACTTTGTATCGAAGTCGCCAGAGGCGTCACCCTTTCACCTCTGCCCTCTATTAAAGCCATGCCCCCATAAATAAAAAAGGGCACGTCCGACCCGAGCCTAGCTGCCAGTTCAACCAAATCCAAAGTCGTCAGCTTTAGCTCCCAGAGCCCGTTTAGAGCTAACAAAGTCGTGGCCGCATCGCTACTGCCACCACCTAAACCAGCACCCCAGGGTATTCGCTTCTCAAGATTAATCTTCGCACCCTTATCGTAGCCACCAACCTTTCTGAGCAATTCAGCAGCTTGAACCACCAGATTATCCGAGGTCTGCAAACTAGGCTCGGTACACTCAAATGAATTCTTATCAGCTAGCTCAAACGAAAGGACATCATACAGACTAATTGTCTGAACCAGACTACGAATCTCGTGGTAGCCATCATCACGCTTAGCCAGAACTTCGAGGACAAGATTAACCTTCGCTGGTGCTACACATGTCAGCATAGAATCTACCCCTTTTTTAGCGTCTCCAAAACATCGTACAGCATCACCCACTCTTCCAGGCTAAGTGTTTCAGCCCGGCGCTTAGAGTCTATGTTAGCCGCCTCCAGCGATAAGGTAATCTCAGCCGGTTCCATTCCCAAGCTATGAGCGAGCGAGTTGTGCAGCTGTTTCCGAGGTAAGCTGAATCCGGCCCTGACTAGGTCAAAAAAGCCATCCATATCAGCCACTTTCACCGCAGGCTCCGATAACAGGTCAAAGCGCACAATAACCGAATCCACTTTCGGCTGTGGATAAAAACATTGAGCTGGCACATGTGAGATAATCCTCGGCTTACTGTACACCTGAAGACTAACCGCCAATAGAGACATCTTGCCCGGCCCGGCGACGATAGCCTCGCCAACCTCCTTCTGCACCATAACTACCATCAAAGATGGTTTCGGCGAGGCTTCCACAAAATGGCGCAATACCGGCGAAGTAATATAATAGGGTATATTGGCAACCACCTTGTAATGGCTTTTTTCTTCTAACAGCTCTGACGGACTAAGCTTTAGTACATCAGCATTAATTACACGTAAATTAGCCAGTGAAGCTAACCTGCGCTTTAACAGCGAAGCAAGCTTTGTGTCAAGTTCCACAGCAACAACATTACCAGCTCGCTTAACTAACTCGGCAGTTAAAATGCCCAAACCGGGACCAACCTCAATCACAGTATCCGCTGAAGAAAGCTCGGCAGCTTCAATTATTGTCTGTAGAACTGATGCGTCTACAAGGAAATGCTGCCCCAGGCTTTTCCTCGCCCTGAGTCCAGACTGACGAAGCAGTCGCTTTACCTGAGATGAGGGTAAAATCGCTTCTTTAGGCACTTAAAGCCTTTAAATCTCCTGATCTGAAAGTAAACAGGCAACCCTTTTCAATGTAGCCGCGACCTTTAAGAGCCGCTTTATTACATCATAGTGTAGCCGCCACTGACACTGATGGTCTGTCCGGTTATGAAGCTCGCCGCATCTGAAGCCAGAAAGACAACGATATTGGCAATATCTTCAGGTTTCCCCAATCGGCGCAACGGATATGCTTTGGTTGCTTTCTCCCGGGTCTCCGGCGCAGATACCTCTGCCGCCAACTCACCTTTCCACATACTTAGCTCGCCGGCGTATTCCTGGTCCGCAGGTATTGTAAGTCCAGGGCAAACGACGTTGACATTTATGCCATAGCGACCTAATTCCCGGGCCAGAGATTTAGACATCGCGATAACACCACCTTTACACCCGGCATAAACAGCCTCCCTGTACTCTCCCATTCTGCCAGCATCAGAGCTGATGCTGATGATTTTCCCATTTCTTCGCTCCAGCATATGGCCCAGAACCGCCCTAGTACAGTTTATGACACCCCAAAAATTGATATTTACTTCTTTCTCCCATTCCGCCCGTGGCTTCTCAATAAATAGCCCCCTCATACCCCAGCCAACGTTGTTAACTAAAATATCTATATTTCCGAACTCTGCCAGAGTCTCCTCAACCATAGCAGCTACCGAACTCATATCTGTAACATCAGTCTTGATAACTATGGCCTTGCCACCCAAAGTGTTGGACTTCTTAGCCACCTTCTGCCCTTGAAACTCATCTATATCGGCAATCACAATATTAGAACCTTCCCTGGCAAAAGCTAAAGCTATACCGCGACCAATGTTCGAGCCGCCGCCAGTTACAATGGCCGTTTTGCCAGTAAGATTCAAATCCATTCTAAATCTCCTCTTCGAGCCTCGTAAAATGGGCCGTGCACCGACTGTCGATTCCGTCTTCCAGCTTACCTCAGTTAGCCAGCTCCGACCAGGTAGCCTTGCGGCACCCGGAGACAACTATTTACCGCTGCTTCCTTCCGGACCTGACGGGGTTCATAGCTCTCCGCCGCGCAAGACCCAGCCCTCAACGCCGCTTTACCGAGGCAGTCCTAAAAGGCGAAAACCTCGAGCCGGAATTCAACCCCGCTATAGCGGATCTCGGGTACAGGGCACCGCTAGTTCCCCGTCTAGCACGGCCCAATCAAATACTACTATGGAAGATTGAACTTTTCAAGGTGTTTCGCTCGCCGAACTTGCAATTTTGTGGGATATCTACCAGCCCACGCTCAAGCGCATAATAAGTGGCATGGGCAATCCCTGCTCTGCCATCTTTTTCTGTGTAGCTGGAATATCATATTCAACTCGGTAATGATATACAGTCTGAGCCCCAGCATCATAAAGGACATAACTCGCCCGAGGGTCACCATCTCGAGGTTGCCCCACACCCCCAGGATTAATAATCAAGCGTTTTTTCCCCAACTTCAAGCTAGTTTCCTCTTGAAACATCCTGTAAGTTACCCTATCGCCGGCAAGTTCAAAGATAATTGGAACGTGGGAATGCCCCACAAGGCAGTAAGTTGTTTCAAAATGGGGAAAGTTATCCTGCGCTGCCTCAATCGATAGCAGGTACTCCCAAATAGGCTCCCGTGGGCTGCCATGAACCAGCGTAAAACCATCCTCACAAAGGCTAAGAGGTAACTTTTCTATGTAATCTATGTCTTCGGCAGCTAACTGCTGTGCTGTCCAATGGCAGGCTAGCGCCGCCACAGGATTAAATTCAGCAGTATTCATCTTGCCTATCGCTGCCAAATCATGGTTGCCAACAACACATATATGCTCGAATTGACGCAAACGCTCAATGCACTCATGAGGGTCAGGACCATAGCCTACCACATCGCCAAGACACCATATCTTATCAAAACCCCCTCTGTCACCAGCATGGCGAAGCACCGCCTCAAAAGCAGCCAAATTGCCATGAATATCACCGAGGATTGCACAACGCATACCGACTAAATATACCACCCGAAAGACGATTTGTTAAATAACCTGCGCCTAACGCCCAGTCGTAATTGATATTAGATCAGCGTCAGACCAATATCCTGCTCGGCTGACTGCTCAAACAAGTCAGCTTAGACCGCTGCAGCAATTGTAGTAACACGTATTCCCTTAAATATCACGCGCCAGCATTATTTCTTCTACCGCTCTTGCCCAACCCTCTGGGCCTATTCCTTCTACGCGGCGGAGATGCGGTATATCTACCTCCTCCCAACCTCCTTCAGATACTTGAACCAGAACAGGAATGTCCACTGCCAAAAGCATAGGTAAATCGTTTAGACTATCGCCGATACCCACTGTCGTTAAATGTCCTAACTTTTTCTGAAACAGCTTAATAAGCATTTTTGTCGCCTTGCCCTTATCGTTAGGTCCCATAACACTGTAATAGCGACCACCAAAGACACAGTTAAGGCCAGCTTCTTTTATTGCGCCCAACGTCCTGCTAATCTCATCAGGGGTTCCTTCGAGTTCAAGGGTCTCAGCATATCCCCTCTCCTTCGCCCGTCTGGCAGCTTCGAGATCCAAACCTGTGTCAGCCGCTACCTCCTGGTCAGTCATATCACCGAAGCCCCTAAAATTAACTTTGACATCAGACCTTATCTGCTCGAGAACCCGCCTTATTTCACTATATGCAACACCCAATACGATTATCTGATAGCCATCCTCATTTTTGGTATAGTCGAACTTGAATGGAAAGTAGCCTTCAGGAATAAATATGGCGCCCCCATTTTCCACTACAAAAGGATGGAAAAAACCCAACTCATGTCTATATACTTCTTGCTCTACTCTTGTCTTCGATGAGCAAAAAATGACAGGTATCTCATGCTGTAGTAAGTGCTTAACTGAAGGTAAAGCCTTACCATATGAGTAAGTGACTCGGTCAAGCAGCGTACCATCTAAGTCAGTGAAGATAACGATCCCTGACTGATGTTGTTTCTCCATAATACCCTTTTATTTTCAGCAGACAGCCAAAAATATGGAACTGCCTCCATTAAGGCTATTGACCTCACGACAATACAGTCTGTGGCATGCAGACACCTGAGCAGGTCAAGATGAGGTCAGAGTCACACTTCGTGATTAAAGCAAAGCTGCACGAGCAAGTTTCCCGAGATACCAAAACAGATGCCTCGATGAGAACAGTTTCGTGATATACAATTGCTGTAGGCATGTTGCAGGCCAATGGTTACAATTTTACTATCTGGCCGCCACTGACCACAGCCTGCCTCATCGCCTTTTCCTATTTATCCTCAAGCGCCGAGGACGATTCCAGATGCTTCCCCATAGCTTTTGTGAATTTCTGTATATCTATATTCTTAGGTGGTGGGCTGATTCGTGGTGCCGGAGGTTCCTCGCCGGGCTCGATAGCCTTTTGCTGCAAGAGTTCAGTCAGTACTTTTTCTTTGGTCTCCTTTTCACACAGTGGGGAATGGTAAATAGTCGCAAGTCCCGGTAATAACATATCCTGTAGATGCTCAGAGCCCCTCTCTTCGTGTATGTGAGGGCTTCGTGTCTCTATTTGGAATACTTCAACTCCATGCTTGGTTGCACTCTTGCAAGCCATGGGCAAAACTCCACCAAAACCCTCAAAGATAGATATTAATTCTTGTGGTTCCACAGCAAATCTTGAAGCATACGAAAGTAATTCGGCTAATTTCAAACTCATGGCATGCTCCCCAGCATTGCTCGTCTTTATTATGTCTGTTTCAAACCCCGTCCTCACCGATATCAGAGAATTCATACATCTATTCGTCACTTCAGAAACGCGTCCCCATTTTCTAAAATAGATTCCTTCAGATATCTTCGGCTTATAGCGCCACACAATTCTGACCATAGCGTAAGGAGAGCGAGCCATATAGAAACCGGATGCATAGCACTTCACATACTCCCACACCGCTCCTGGCGAAAAATTATCAGCATCAATAAAACCTATATAGTCTTTTTTCAACACCATGGCTATAAAAATTGCTGCAATCATGCCCTCAGCTTTGCCATCTCTAACCAATCCATCTTCGTCAAGTATGTCGCCATAACCGGCCCCTCCCAGCGCCCGAGCAAGGACAGGGTCCTTCTGATGAATCAAATACGCCTGACGCCGCGTGAAGTGACAATATTGATTTAGCGTATCTTTCTCCATCCTGAATCTATCGATTCTCTTTCTCTGGCTATTTGAGATAACCAATATCGGGCACTCGTGAGGTATGCCGCTAATAACTCCTTCCAGAAGTTTCAATTTCTCATCTTTGGTGGGAATGACTATGAGCATTTTTTCTTCGAAACTTTTGATGGCGTCCTCTTCAACTTTCTGCACTGCAATGTCTTCATATGGTGCCATCTCTTTAGCCCGGCCAGAATCGAGCTCCAGAACTTTCTGCACCTCGTTAATCCTTACTGCCCCGAAACGTTCAGTATATCTGGGACGTTCTATTCGCATAGCATTCTCTCAGCCTAAGTTTAACGCCGTAATAGCATATCGTGGAAACCTGTAGCTAACTCGCGTCCACCGACAATTTTAGCGTAACTATCTCAAATGGGGAAACATCCATTTCTAGCATCCCACCTTCGATAGCCAGTTTCTTTTCTTCCTCCTCAAGTAAATTCACACAGCTGGCAGATTTAATCCGGGGCGGCATCCGCAAAGCTGCATGGCACTTCTCGCCTCTCGTCTCAAAGAATCTCAAGATAACTGCATCATAATTTTCAGCTTTCTTTAGAGCTGAAATAATGAGATTATCCGGCTCAAGTATAAAACTGTCAAACTCACAAGTCAAAGCTGTACTATCCGTTTGTAGGGCAAAAAGACGGTGGTTAAAGTGGTGACCATGCTGATGTATCCGTGCTTTCTTCCAATCACCAGAGTGGGGATAAACCGCATATGTGTAGGTATGCTCCCCCAATTCCATTGCTTTTGGCGTTGGTATCAACGGGCCGCTTTCGCCATCCGTTGACAATACAGAGACACTTCTCAGCAGAGTACAATATATATTCCCTGCCTTAATCTCGTTTATGGGCACTCCACGGCTGAAAAAAGCGAGGCCATGGCTTCCCTCCTGGCAGTTGAACCAATTAAGCGATGGGAACCTAAAACTTTCCTCCAGTGTCTTGGTTAAAGGCAAATCAATTACGCCGAACTGTGTTTGCCTGGTGTAGTTGGGAACTACCATACAGGTGTCAAATCTCACTCGAATCCTTATATGTGATTGTGCCGAACTAATTGTGGTGCGAAAACCAATTCGAGGCATGTCATTATAAACCATGATCTGCTTGCAGATGTCCAGTGTCTTATGCCTCTGAAGGATTGAGCCGAATTTCTTAGTCAGATAGTATGGCCATTGCAAGCAATAGAAGGAGTCGCGGAATGTAATCACTGTCCTTACAGGCCCCTTTTCTATTTTAAGTTCTTCAGGCATGAAGGTACTAAAATGTATACCTTTGCCGCTTTCAGAGCCAATCGGTTCATCAAATTGGCTCTTGTGAAAATAAAGGTCACCAATTTCCTGGTCTATAACTAATTCGTTACCTTCGAGCAGCTTTCTACCGTCTTTGCTGAACACACTCACTATTCCGGTTTTGCTGTCTACAGATAGTTTGAAAAATTTGTTTGTAACCTCGTTCCCCCGAACCTTTATACCAGAAGCATACTTCTTACTCCTTTTCACCAGCTGGTAAAGGCGGCAGCTCATCGGCGGAACGGTAGCAACAAAGCCGAGCCTGGCTTTACTTGCTCCTCCATCATCCTTGCGCTCGAACTCGAGCACCTCAGACGGAATTTCCTCCCCATTTGAGGCTACGCCAATATCTTCATTCCATTCAGGCGATAATTCCACTTCTACCTCTACCCAATCAGTAATTTCCCAGTTGTTTGGATTAAAAACCGAAACACTATTTCCCCGCCGACTGCCTTTCGATATGTAGTGTACGCAATCCTCCGTCAGCCTGTCTGCCTTTACCTTTATGTCGGAAATATTTTCCCACGCCTCATCATAAATCTCATCAATGCCGCAACATGAAATGACGTCATGGTCGACCAAAAAAAGCATCTCCCTCCAAATTTGTGAAAGAACATCAACCGGATATGGCCTTCCATAAATCCAGGCTAATGTCGCTATCTTTTCAGCCGTGATTAATGCGTTCTCACAATCCTTAAAAGCCAGCTTAAGCCCCATGCGGCTTGAGACAACGTCAGGAAAAACATTCTCCAACTCCGGACTGTAAAGTTCCCCACGATATTCTGATAACTCCATCGCTTCCTTTTCCAGGGTTTCAAAGAATTCACTGGGCACTGAGATTACCATGTTTGAATCATCGTGTTCAGTATTCCACTGTTTAACCTTATCTGGTGTTTCAATCTGCGGAGGAACGCCACCGCTTCCACAGGGCATGAGTAGCCTGGATGTTATCGCAAAGTCTGACAATGTTTGATAGCTTTCTTCCCATTTATCAATCTCCAGCCCGGCACGATAGCCCAAAGGCATCCAATGACTGAGAATTTTCGAGCCATCGAGACCTACCCAAACAAACTCGCTCACGCGATAGCCGATGCTTTTCGGCAGACCTCTGCGAAAAGCTAGCCATCTATATCCCGATTTCCTGTACAACTGAGGCATTTGAGCATTAAGCCCGAAACCATCAGCAGCCCAAGCGACCGGTACATCTATGCCAAATTTCTGCTTACAATAATTCTTGCCCAAGAGTATTTCTCTAACCAGAACTTCTCCAATCGGCATCATCGGGTCGGGCATTACATACTGACCATCTGCTATTTCAATCTTGTTCTTGATAACGGCTTCCTTGATGTCTGAAAAAAGGCTGGGATTCCTCTTTTCTATCATTTCCAGAAGATAGGTTTGCTCTACCAGAAACCTGAAGTCGTGATCCTTTATCATTTCAACGGCATTCTTCAAAATGATTTCATTGATATGATAGTAGTCCTCTTTATTAAAAGCCCAAACTACATCGTAATGGGAATGAGGCACCAGATATATGGTCTTTTTCTCTCTCTCCATAGCTTTAGATTTTAACAAATCTGAACTTATACTGTCGATAAAAGAAATGATAAGGGGTAAAATGGTACAGGCAAAACATAACCGGCAATTACAGCAGGAATACGATGTACTATTTCGCTTATGGCTCCAATCTGAACCGGAAGCAGATGGCTAAACGTGCTCCGGACAGCAAACCCAGGTTCATCGCCACCTTGCCCAATTTCAAATTAACCTTCACCACACGGTCAGGACAGCAAGGTGGAGTTGCCAGCATAGCGCCATACAGGGGAGAGAGGGTTATCGGGGCTGTCTATGACATATCCGAAAGGGACTTGAAGCTGCTGGATGTGCATGAGGGTTATCCGACTGTTTACGACCGGCGGAAAGTGACTGTGTGGACAGAAACCAACGAACCCATAGAAGCAATCACCTATATAAAAATGGAACAATCACAAAAAGCAACGCCTTCATCGGAGTACCTGACTATCATCAAGCAGGGATACATAGACTGGCAAATAGTGTAAGCTTATTCTTTTGCCCCGACATTCCTTTCTATATCCATAAGCACATAACAAAGGTCAGCAAAGGCTACCAAGAACAAGCCACCCAAAATCGAAACTACAACACCCAAAACCGCTATGCCCACCATTCCGAGACCTGTAACCCTGGGTATGAACTGACTAAATTCTCCCGCGCCCTGAGCCCCCATTACAGCTAGAGCAATCGAAAAAAGCGTGCCTCCAACAATCACCACCCAACCGATAATCTTATAAATTGTAGCAACCGCCCTTAGAGACCCATATTTCCGAGATGGCGCAGCTTCTCTCGCCATCGGAATAGCACTCGGCGCTGGCTGTGTTTCCCAAACCTGCTTTTTACTAGCGGCTGGCAATTTTGTTCCACAAGCGGTACAAAACTGCAAACCAGCACACTCCTTGCCACAATTGGGGCATTTAACCATCTGCTGCATATGCCGTCAAAAACCCCTCTGCAGCTTTATGCCCCAAAAGGAAGCGAGGGCGTAACATTAAAGGCAAGAGCCAACACAAAAACGAGAATCAAGTAGATTAGGCCGCCAATTAAGAGCCCAAGTACCACCATGCGCCACCACAACCCCCAAGCCAGCCCCCAGGTAGGCTTGACTTCAACCTTCTGACCAAGAGCAGCAGGATTCACAACCCTAGCAGGTGCCTGCTGAGCCGGGGCTTCCGCCACCTGTTGAGCTGGTACTGGCGGCGCCTGCTGAACCGGGGCTGATGGTGCCTCCTTAGGTGGGGCTGGCGGCGCCTGCCGAACCGGGGCTGGTGATGACTCCTTAGGTGGAGCTGGCGGCGACTCCTTAGTCGGGGCTGTCAGCACTTCCTGAGCCACGGCAACCAACCTTGCCCCACAAACTCCACAAAACTGCTGCCCGGCTATGTTTTGCGAACCACAGTTAGGGCACTTAATCTTCGGCTCCTGCGGTGCATCAGCAACCAACGGCGTTCCGCACTGCCCGCAAGCCTCTTGCCCCACCGGGTTTTCTGTACCACAGAAAGAGCATTTGACCGTCTCCTGCATATCACTCACCTCCTTGCCTATTTAATCGCATTATATAACTTGTATTTGCCATGCACAAGACTTTTTAAGCCTCACAAATAAAAACGATTAAAGTTTAGGCCAAAATATAGGCTTGTGCTATAATCGCATTAATGAAGATCTCAGAGCTAGGCGAATCTGGCTTAATCGAGCTTTTGGCAGATATTGTTGATCAAACCAAAAATCTTCAAGATGTCTCTTGGCAACGTTTACTTATCGGCATCGGTGACGATGCCGCTGCCTGGCAAAAAGACAGCTCCATACAACTGGCCACCACAGACAGCCTGGTTCAAGATACCCACTTCGACCTCAATATGACCACCTGGGAGGAATTGGGTTGGAAAGCCATCGCTGTGAATCTGAGTGACATCGCCGCTATGGGCGGCATTCCCGTGTTCGCACTGATTTCCCTGGCTTTGCCCGGTGAGCTCGAAACAAACTGCATCTCAAGCCTGTACCAAGGCATGGCTCAAGTAGCCAACAAGTTCAGTGTCGCCATAGTCGGCGGTAATATCGCTTCCGCCAGCAAAACGATTATCACCGTTACCGTTTTAGGTAGTCTGGAATCAAAGTCAGCACTAACCCGCTCGGCAGCTGCGCCTGGTGACCGAGTAGCTATTACAGGATATCCGGGACTATCAGCTGCTGGCCTCAAGATGCTCAAGCAAAAGCTCAGCTTTGATTCTGAAACCAGCAAACTTCTCCGCCAAGCCCACCTCCAACCCACACCAAGGATAAACGAAGGACAGATTCTCCTGCACCACAAAGTTAGGGCTGCCATAGATATAAGCGATGGTCTAATTGCCGACCTGGCTCATATATGCAAGGCAAGCAAAGTAAGCGCCAGGATAAACAAGGACCTAATACCAATCCACCCTACACTTCGGTCCAGCTTCAAATCCGATTGCCAGCAATTAGCCCTGAGCGGCGGCGAGGATTATGAGCTGCTCTTCACCGCAAGCAGTCAAATCATCGAACAGGTAAAACAAGCCATCTCTTGCCCTGTAACAGTAATTGGCGAAATAACCGAGGGAACACCGGGGCAGGTGACGCTAATTGATGCCAGTGGTAAAAATATTACCTGGCAACAAGGTGGTTGGGAACATTTCAAATCTAAAACCTGAATACCAAAATGACAACCGTACAGCTTGTATCTCACAGCCCGGAGCAAACTCAACACCTTGGAACTTGTCTCGGCAAACTGGCTAAGATGGGGGATGTGTTCCTCCTAACCGGCAACCTGGGAAGCGGCAAGACATGCCTGACACAAGGAATTGCCTGGGGGCTGGACGTAAAAGAATATGCCTTCAGCCCTTCCTTCGTCATAGTCAGAGAATATCACGGCAGGCTACCTTTGTACCACATAGATTTCTACCGACTCAACCGCATTGAGGAAATCGTAGATCTAGGGCTGGACGAATATCTTTACAACAAAGGTGTTTGCGTAGTCGAATGGGCAGAGAAAGGCTTGGCTGTACTGCCCAAAGAAAATCTTCTGATTAATCTTAGCTATATATCCGAGACAGAGCGAACCATCAGCCTCGAGCCCAAAGGTCATAGTTATACCCAATTACTAAAATCTCTTGATCCAGACTTGAAAACATGGAACTAGCCATAGATACTTCAACCGATTCCTGCAGCATAGGCTTATCCCACCAGGGGGAGACGATAGCCGAACTGACCTGGCACTCGGGACAGAGCCACACCGTGGAACTTGTGCCCAATGTAGCTCGCTTGCTAAACCAGAACAAAACCAGCCCTCAATCCTTTACTGCAATCTTCGTAGCCAAAGGCCCGGGGAGCTTCAACGGGCTTAGAGTCGGCATAGGCACAGCTAAAGGATTAGCCTTCGCATTAAATATCCCGCTGGTGGCGATAAGCACCCTAGAGATCGAGGCTTACCCATTTGCCTTCACCAAACTTCCTATATGCCCGATTCAAAATGCCGGCCGTGGCGAGATCGCTACCGCCCTTTACCAGCAAACTGATGACTGGCGCTGCCTGACAGAGGAACATATCACTACCGTCGATGCACTATGCCAAAAAATCAAACGGAAAACGCTATTCTGCGGTGAAATCCCGCCATCGACAGTCGAGCAACTGCAGCAGAAGCTGAGCACACGTGCTATAATACCTGACGCTACGACAAGATTGCGGCATGCCAGCTTTCTGATAGCACTTGGCTGGCAGCGTCTAAACAGGGACAATATTGACAACCCGGCAACACTGCAACCGCTTTACTTACGCCTACCACCGATCACCCAGCGCAAAGTGAAATAACCTTATGACAAGGAGTCTAAAATGGAAAGAAGCCTAGTGCTGATTAAACCTGATGCCATGCAAAGAGGACTAGCTGGAATAATAATCTCCCGCCTTGAAAGAAGAGGGCTCAGGATTGTAGCTATGAAGATGCTGCAAATGGACAAAGTCTTAGCCCAGCGACATTATGCCGTTCACCAAGACAAAGCCTTCTTCAAGGACCTGGTTGACTTTATCACCTCAAGTCCTATCATCGCCGCCGTTTTTGAAGGAGAAAAAGCCATAGAAGCCGTGCGCCAGACGATGGGCGCGACTGACCCTGTCAAATCCTCTCCCGGCAGCATCAGAGGTGACTTCGGACTGGACATCCAGCAGAACCTCGTCCACGGCTCTGACTCAGCAGAAAACGCCGAAAAGGAGATAAGCCTCTTCTTTTCACCACAGGAGATTATAGATTAGCCTGGGACATTAACTGGCTGCACCACCTGTCATTCAGCACCGGGGGTTACTGTATCCTGACCACAGGTATGGCTTTATGCCACAAATCGTCCAACTGATAATAGTCTCGCTGTGATGGGGAGAAAATGTGGACTACTACTTCTCCCAGATCGAGCAGAATCCATCCTGAATCGGCAGCACCTTCCATGTGCGAAGGCACAACACCATCACGCTTCAGCTTTTCACGGATCTCCTGCCAGATAGCTTCAATCTGGCGGGTACTTTCCCCACTACAAATAACAAAATAGTCGGCGAAGGAGCAAACCTGCCTGGTATCCAGCATGACAATATTTTCAGCCTGCTTATCCGAAGCAGCCTCCACTGCCCGCCGTGCTACTTCTGTAGATTCCAGAACTCGCCCCTCCAATTTAAAATTGACAATCCCACGTGAATATTATACCACACCATCAGATATAGACCCCGCCCCACCTTGTGACACATCCAAAGACCAAACGTGATTCTCAATCGAGATGGAAAATAGCATTACAATACCCTTCTGGTTATAATTAGACTAAGCAAAATCAAAGAGCCTAATATCGTGGATAAACTGCTCTTCGGGCCGGCAGGAGTTCCGCTAAGCACCACAACAAGAGCTACAGCAGCGGGCATCGAGCGCGTTGCCGAACTGGGCTTGGGCTGCATGGAACTGGAATTCGTCCAAGGGGTCAAGATAAGCCGCGAGACCGCCTTAACGGTTGCTGAAATCGCGAGCAGGAAGAAAATAGCACTTACCGCTCACGGTCCCTATTTCATAAACCTCAACGCACGTGAGCCGGAAAAAATAAGAGCCAGCCGGGAAAGGATATCCCAGACAGCCCGCATCGCTGCTCTCTGCGGTGCCACAAGCATCGTCTTCCACGCCGCCTTCTATCTCGGTAACCCACCGAGCCAAGTATATGAACAGGTCAAAAAGCAACTCCAGCAGATAATCAGCCAGTTAAAAGCTGAAGGTAACCAGGTCTGGATAAGGCCTGAAGTAACCGGGAAAACCAGCCAGTTCGGCACCCTGGAAGAAGTGATTGAGCTGAGCGCCGAAATAGAAGGAGTAGCTCCATGTATAGACTTCGCCCACTGGCATGCCCGCACCGGCAAGTTCAATTCCTACGATGAATTCGCTTTCGCCCTCAAACAAGTGGAGGCTAAGCTGGGGAGGCAGGCTTTGGATAATATGCACATCCATGTCTCAGGCATAGCCTATGGCAAAAGTGGAGAAGCCAAGCACTTAAACCTCAGAGAATCAGATTTCAACTACGTCGAGTTTATCCAAGCTCTGAGCGATTACAACGTCAAAGGACTGGTCATCAACGAAAGCCCCAACCTTGAGGAAGACGCCTTACTCTTACAACAGACCTACAGAGCTAGCCGACGAGGGAGACCCTGAATTTCAATTTCCAAATTCAAAACAACAGGCAATTGTTTCCGAAATTCCCTTTTTCCTATATTAACTGGCTTTTGATATAATATAGTGTGGAGCAAAATATGAAACCAAAGTGGTGGCAAGGAGGTTTATTCTACCTCCTGATATTGTTAGTTATAGTTGCCCTGGCCTTTACCTTCCTGCGGCCTTCCAGTAGCCCGGACAAGGTGGATTTCTACGCATTCATTGAACAGGCAAAGCAAGGTGAGATAGATACTATTCAACAGGAAGGAACCACTCTCACTGGCTTTAAAGACGACGAAAGGAAGATCGAGGCGTCCTTTGTTGGCAGCACCAAGGAACTCATAGACACTCTGAAAGAAGCCGGTATAACGCTTGGTGAAGGCGGGATGAAATTTACCGTCAAGGCCGGCGGCTTTGACTGGGGATCAATATTAATAAGCTTCGTTCCCTTGCTCCTATTCGGCGCGCTGCTCTTTTTCCTCTTCCGCTCAGCGAGAGGCGCCAACACCCAAGCCTTCAATTTCGCCAAGAGCCGGGCGCGGTTGGCATCCGTAAATAAGCCTACAACCACCTTTGCCGACGTGGCTGGAGTTGACGAGGCTAAGGGAGAACTCCAGGAGATAGTTGAGTTCCTTAAGTCGCCTCAAAAATTCTTGGCTTTGGGAGCCCGAATTCCACGAGGTGTTCTGCTGGTAGGACCACCAGGTTGTGGAAAGACTCTAATAGCCAAGGCCATTGCTGGCGAGGCTGGTGTTCCCTTTTTCTCCATCAGCGGCAGCGAATTTGTCGAAATGTTCGTCGGCGTCGGCGCTTCCCGGGTCAGAGACCTCTTCGAGCAGGCCAAGCGTAACTCACCCTGCATAGTTTTCGTTGACGAGATCGACGCTGTGGGCAGACACCGCGGCGCTGGCCTGGGCGGAGGCCACGACGAACGAGAACAAACCTTGAACCAGATATTAGTAGAGATGGATGGCTTCGATAGCAGCACCAACGTCATTGTCCTATCAGCTACCAACCGTCCAGATATCCTTGACCCGGCTTTGCTGCGACCCGGCCGTTTTGACCGTCACGTTGTCATTGACCAGCCTGACATAAATGGTCGCAAAGCTATACTCGAGGTTCATTCCAAAGGCAAGCCTCTGGCAAAAGATGCTGACCTGGAAATACTAGCTAAACAGACACCTGGTTTCAGCGGTGCTGATTTAGCCAACCTGATAAATGAAGGCGCCATTTTGGCAGCTAGGCGTGACCTGAAACAAATCGGCTTGAAAGAGCTGGAGGATTCCATCGACCGCGTTATCGCCGGCCCCGAGAAGAAAGGGCGGATTATAAGCCAGAAAGAGAAGGAGATCATTGCCCATCACGAGACAGGGCATGCTCTGGTCGCCAAAATGCTGCCCAACGCTGACCCTGTACATAAAATATCAATCGTAGCTCGAGGCATGATGGGAGGCTGGACTCGCTTCCTGCCTACCGAAGACCGCCACCTGTGGACACACTCACAGTTTGAAGATAGACTGGCAGTAAGCTTGGCCGGGAGAGCTGCCGAAGAAATTATCTTTGGTGAAGTAACAACCGGAGCCCAAAATGACCTGGAACAATCAACCGGCCTTGCCCGAAAGATGGTGACCGAGTACGGAATGAGTGATAAGCTGGGACCTCGCACCTTCGGTAAGCGCGAGGAGTTGGTTTTCCTCGGTCGCGAGATCCATGAGCAACGAAATTATAGTGAAAAGATAGCTGAAGAGATCGACGACGAGGTCAAGACTTTCATTCAGCGTGCCTATGATACCGCCAAGAAGATATTGAACGAGAATAAAGAAAGGCTGAAGCTGATTGCCGAACGCCTCATTGCCAAAGAGACCATAGAAGAAATGGAATTTGAGGAATTGCTCAAAGAACCCCTACCTTCGCCCAAATTACAAGCCGCGCCAGCTTCTTGATAGAACCACGGCATCCCGCTAGCACCATGTGCCACGAACATTTTTAGTACCGCTCGGCACGGTTAAAGCACCACAGCCACATGTTTCCGAAAACCTAATAAGCTTACGTCTGTCACCTTTGCCTTTCGACGATGTAGGCTGCCAAATCCAGCAAAGACTGACGAGCACTATTACCAGGAAGCTTTCCTATGGTGCGGCTGGCTTTTGAGCAAAATTCCGAAGCCAATGCCAGGCACTCATCGATAACCGACGAATTACGAATCTTTTCCACAGCCAGCGCCACGCTTTCCGCATCCTTATTTTCAACAACCCTCTTCAAAAGGTCATCCTCAGGATAAGACTTATGAAACAATATTGACGGCAGGGTCATCGTACCTTCACGCAAATCAGAACCTACCGGTTTACCGAGCTCATCTTCTTCGCCGACAAAGTCCAAAACATCATCAACAATCTGAAAGCCCATCCCAAGATTATGCCCAAAGTCCCTCATTGTCTCAATGACATCCTCAGGCGCCTGACTTAAAATAGCTCCTGACTCGGTTGACGTTGCAAAAAGGCAGGCTGTCTTAGCGCTGACCCAGGCAAAGTAATAGTCACGAGCGCTCGCCAGTGCAAAATTGACACCAGTTTGCTTTAACTCTCCACCGGAAATAGTCATAAGCGTCTGGGAAAACAACTTTACCACCCTCAAGCTGCCAGTGCTCGCCGCCAGACTGCCAGCCTTAGCAAAAAGATAATCACCGAGAAGCAGAGCTCTGTTTTCACCCCAGTTACAGCTGACTGTTGGCCTGCCACGACGAACCGGAGAATTATCCACAATATCATCATGAACTAGAGTGGCAGTATGAAGAAGCTCTATTGCCGTTGCCATAGGAACAATTAAAGCAGGGTCATAGGCATAAAATTTACCAGCAAGTAAAGTAAGGGCCGGCCGAATGCGCTTTCCACCATTCTTCAAGGTATACGCCAGTAGCTGAGCAAGTAACGGAAAACCAGAATCAACTATTTCTTCTAAGCTTCTTTCGACCTTCTCCAAGTCACCTTGGACAGGCTTGTAAATATCATCAATATTCATTTGACCCACCAGACCCAAGTCGCCCGGTCTCATCAGCAACTATGCTGTCATCCAGCTTATGGAACAGCGGCTCCGGCACTGGCAGCTTCTGTCCCACCACCGGTGATTGAGCCTGCCAGCCAGCTGTCTCAATACTGCCATCAAAGCCAAGGAACTTATGAAGCTTTTCAGAACTGAAAGGCAGAAACGGGCAAAGAACAGTCTTCAAAGCTGCAAGCACCGACAGGGCTACGTAAATAGCTGTAGCTGACGCCTGACTGTCCTGCTTGATGGCTTTCCAAGGAGCCTTGTCATCGAGATAACGGTTAGCCTCCTGAGCTAGCGCCATAGCTGCCTTGATTCCTTCCTTAAAGTGGCACTGGTAAAGAAGTTTATCAACATCCTTTAGCGTCTCCTGAGCCTTGACCAGGAGCTCCTGACTTTGCCCATCAAGCTCCGCGGGGCCAGGTACTGCCCCATCGAAATTGCGGTGGTTGAAGGTGAGAACGCGATGAGCTAAATTGCCATAGGTAGCCACCAGCTCATCGTTGTTACGACGCAGAAATTCACGCCAGGAAAAATCAGTGTCCCCCGTTTCCGGCATGTTTATTGACAAAAGATAACGCAGCGGGTCCGGGTCATATTTAGTCAAATAATCAGGAAGCCAAACCGCCCAATTGCGACTGGTAGAAAGGCGCTTACCCTCGATGGTCAGAAACTCATTGGCTGGCACATCATAGGGGAGGCTGAGCCCCCCATAGCCCATCAGCATAGCCGGCCAGATAAGCGTATGGAACGGGATGTTGTCCTTGCCGATAAAATAGTAACTTTTAGAATCACCGCCCCAGAAAGGCTGCCAGGCGGCATCATCGCCGTGTGATTTCGCCCATTCCTTGCTTGCCGAGAAATAGCCGATGACAGCTTCAAACCAGACATAGATACGCTTATCCTCGAAACCGGGCTGGGGCACGGTCACACCCCAATCTATATCACGGGTTATCGCCCGGTCCTTAAGCCCGCCTTCCAGAAAACCCAGGGTGAAATTAAGCACGTTCTGACGCCAGTGGGTCTGCTCTCTTATCCACGATTTCAGCCTGTCCTCAAAGGCACTGAGACGGAAAAAGAAATGCTCAGAGACCTCAAAGCGCGGGGTGGCAGAACAGAGACGACAGCGCAGGTTAAGCAGGTCGCTGGGATTCATGGTCCGACCGCATTCATCGCACTGGTCACCCCTTGCCTGTGGGAAATTACAGTAAGGACAGGTACCTTCAACATAGCGGTCGGGCAAAAAGCGCCGGCATTCGGGACAATAAGCCTGAGGCACAGCATCCTTATAGATATAGCCTTCATCCAGCAGCTTGAGAAAAATATCGTGGGTGGTCTGAGTATGGTTCGGCGTACCGGTGGTAGTAAACAAATCCCAGGATATGCCCAGCTTCTGCCAGCAATCGAGAAACTCCTTTTGATACCTGTCCACTATCTCTTGAGGGGACTTCTTCTCCTGCTCGGCGCGTAAGGTAATCGGTGTCCCATGCTGGTCGCTGCCCGAAACCATCAGCACCTTATTACCCTTAAGGCGATGATACCGGGCAAAGATATCCGCCGGCAGGTATGCTCCGGCTATATGCCCCATATGTAGCGAGCCATTGGCATAAGGCCAGGCAACCCCTATAAAAATAGTCTCAGCCATCGTCCTGTTCCAGATTCTTCGCTCCGCTAAGAAAGACGGAAAACTCAGGAGCCTGAATCGAGGCTTGTCGGGAAAAAGGTCAGCACCTTTTCCCCCTTTTCAGTCACATAAGCAGCATAGCCTTTTATTAAGCAGCATTCAACGCAGAAGCGCGTCTTGTCATCCTCCTTCTCCTCCATGAGCAAATACCGCTGCCCTTGCTCAATGAGGCGCTGACAACCATCACACTTGACTTCGCCTGCAGCAACACATCCGCGATTCATTCTTAATCTCCTTTAGTCACCTTTAACCACGCTTGATAAAGCTTCCTTTTAGATACACCGCTGGTTTCAGACAGCCGGGTTACTGCTTCCCTGGCACCAGATCCCTGCCGATAAAGCTTGCGTAATTCCTTTTCAATCTGCTGGCTAATCTCAGGTTCCTGCCCCACCTTACCCTCGATGACCAGGGTAAACTCACCCCTGGGCTGAGCAAAATGCCCTATAGCCTGGCTCAAACTGCCCCTGAACACTTCCTCATAAACCTTGGTAAGCTCACGACACACTGCCGCTCTCCTGTCCCCAAAGACCTCAAGAGCATCATTCAACGTCTCCGAAATCCGATGTGGAGCTTCAAAAGCAACCAGAGTCCACGGCTCGTCAGCCACGGACTTAAAAAGACGTCGCCTGGCTCTCTCGCGGCGGGGCAAAAAACCGAGATAAAGAAACTGGTTAGCCGGCAGCCCGGAAACCACCAGAGCCGTTATCACCGCCGAGGCACCGGGAACGGGCACAACAGAAATCCCATGCTCGATAGCTGCGGCGATAAGCTCATAGCCAGGGTCGCTCAATCCCGGCATGCCCGCTTCGGAGACCAGCGCCACATCCTTTTCCTTAAGACAGTCCAGGAGATAACCGAGCTTAGCCCGCTTATTATGCTCGTGATAGCTGGTCAGCGGCGTCTTTATATCATAAGTATTGAGCAACCGGCGCGTGGTACGCGTGTCTTCAGCAGCAATCAAATCAACCTGTTTCAACAAACGCAAAGCCCGCAGAGAGATATCTTCCAAATTGCCAATCGGTGTAGCTACAACGTAGAGCACAGGCACAACTTAACCGCCCTATTATAGCCCACATTTGGGAACGGGTCTAGCCTGTCACTGGTGTGCAGTATGGCAATCGCCAAACATATACAACACCAGCCCTGAGACAGAAAAACTTTTTCCTTTGCCCCGGAGGAAAAATCTACAACCGCAGACAGATGGCCTTGAAGGCGTCAACTCTTGACAGGACGTGGTACAATAGTACCATCCAGCAAGGAGAAATCCTTTGCTATTGGTATATCTAAAAAACAAAGGAGGTGATGCGGA